>OGGG01000320.1_pt1 | contig 57056 bp, 66 predicted proteins | sample 1571201 | NCBI WGS metagenome assembly OGGG01 (sample SAMEA2581946, study PRJEB24529) | metagenome | biome: Human gut stool | place: China | collected 2011 | reverse complement strand
TGTCTTTGGGTATCAAACAGCTGAAAGCTGATCCATGGGAAACTATCGAAGAAAAATATCCTGTAGGTTCTAAGCACGTTGCTAAAGTTCGCAACTTCACTAACTTCGGTGTATTCGTAGAAATCGAAGAAGGTGTTGACGGATTGATCCACATCTCTGACTTGTCTTGGACTAAGAAGATTAAACATCCTTCTGAATTCACTCAGATTGGTGCAGACATCGACGTAGTAGTTCTGGAAATCGACAAGGAAAACCGTCGTCTGAGTTTGGGTCACAAGCAGCTGGAAGACAATCCTTGGGATGTATTCGAAACAGTATTCACTGTAGGTTCTGTTCACGAAGGAACTATCATCGAAATGCTGGATAAGGGTGCCGTTGTAGCATTGCCTTATGGTGTAGAAGGTTTCGCAACTCCGAAACACCTGGTAAAAGAAGACGGTTCTCAGGCTCAGTTGGATGAAAAATTGCCGTTCAAGGTAATCGAATTCAACAAGGATGCAAAACGTATCATCGTTTCTCACAGCCGTATCTTCGAAGATGCTGCTAAGGCAGAAGAAAAGGCAGAAAAGAAAGCTTCTAAGAAGGCTTCTAAGAAAGAAGAAACTCCGATGATTCAGAACCAGGCAGCTTCAACTACTCTGGGTGACATCGACGCTTTGGCTGCATTGAAAGAACAGCTGGAAGGTAAGAAATAATTCTTTCTAAATAAAACTCAAAAAGGGATTGTACACTTGTACAGTCCCTTTTTTTTATCCTATATTTGCAATGTCAAATAACTTAAAAACCAAAAAACAATGATCAGACTAAACGTATTTATTCAAGTAGAGAAACAGAACTACGACCAGGTAGTAAACATAGCAAAAGAACTGGTAGCTGCTTCACAGAAAGATAACGGATGCGTAGCTTACGACCTCTTTCAGAGCACTACACGTCAGGATGTCCTGATGATTTGTGAAACATGGAAAGATGCGGCTTCTCTTGCAGCACACGAACAAGCTGCACATTTCACTACCCTGGTTCCAAAAATTCAGGAATTAGCCGCTATGAAACTGGAAAAATTTGAATTCTAACAAGAACTCAAGAACCCGTATGATACGAAAAATCCCACCTGACCTAAAAGTCTCGGTGGAATTTTTTCATAAAGAAGTGAATCTTCTTCACTTCTATAAAGAATAATGAACGAACAAATCAAAGTTTAATTACCATTCAACGAACTTGCCGCGAGCCTTACGTTCTTTCAAAAGCTCTGCCAAACGCTTATTCTTTGAAGAAGCTATGAAACGACGTCCGAAGATGTTCGGAATGGCAACTCCCAAAGCGATACACATAATCACAAGTCCGGAATTTACACCGCTTTCTATTGCTTTCATCAGGGGAGTTACCTGATCAATGCTCTGCACATTGATATTGATGATACCAAACAGCATACGATACATCAGTACTCCCGGAATCATCGGGATGACAGAAGGGATAGTCAGCACATGGTTGGGCACGTGGAACCAGTGAACAGCCTTAATAGCAATCAAGCTAACCAGCACGGCTCCTGAGAAAGAACCAATAACCAGTCCCATGTCCAAACCGATATTGTCTGTGCTCGGTCCTAAGTTCACGAAGTTACGCGTACATACGGCAATAATACCTCCGATAGCTACCACCCACAACAAACGACGCTGTATGTTGAAAATCATCGAGAATCCCATGGCTGAAATAGCTGCAGCTATGGCATACTCCCAATACTGATGATGAGGAACCATACTGATAGTCGGGAAAAAGTTTTCAATATGGCAAAGTTTTACGGCAAATGCGATACCGAAAGCCATGGCAGCCACCATCAGCAAGGTATTCACCGCTCTGACAATACCTACCTGAATATAATTATCCAGCATATCGTCCACAAAGTTAATCAAAGGAACTCCAGGCACAATAAACAAGGCACAGGCAAGCAACGGATGCCAGGGAGTAGATGTCCATTCTGCAGGCAACAGAGTAGATGCCCACGCAATGATGGTAGCCACAAAGGCAGAAATAGCGATTCCCATGTAATGATTCAAGCCAGACTCATTGCATACCTGACGCAAGCGCATACCCAATATGGCTGCAATTGATGCGTACAGGAATGCCACCCAGTCACAACCGAACTGAATACAGAATCCGCCACAGGCAAATCCGGCACCAATCGCCACCTGCCATGGGGTGTAATTACGTTTTTTCTTACGAATCTTTTCCAGTTCTTCTTCATACTGGTCGAGCGTGTAATCATTTTCAATCGCACGCCAGGAAAGCTTGCTGACTTCCGAAATGGCCGTCATATTCACTCCATGACCTTCAATTCGCTGGAATTTAGTAAAAGAATAGTCACCATCACTCACGTTCACCATCAACATGGTAAAACTGACGTTGATGTGAAGCTTCTCTTCGGGGATACCAAGATAAGCAGCCGTACGTTTCATGTTTCTTACAATACGGTTCGTATCGGCAAGACTCTCTACCAATAATTTTCCCGTACGCAACAATAAATCCACTCTACGATGCAATTGCTGATCGTGAGCCTTTACAGTTGTCTCTAAATGTTCCTCTAATATCATTTTGTTTAAAGATTATTTTGGGCGCAAAGTTACGAAAAATATCAATTCTATTCGTACCTTTGCAAACCGAAGTTCTATATAAAATATGAATAAACTTTCACGGATAGAAGAAGAAAAACAGACCATAGAACAAATGATTCACTTTTATTGCCGACATAAGGAGAAAAATCAGGCCTTATGTTCTGCATGCAGCGAATTGCTTAAATATGCACATCAAAGACTGGAGCACTGTCCGTTTGGAGAACGAAAGAAGACGTGCCGCCAATGTACCGTGCACTGTTACCACCCCAAAATGAGACAAAAAATAAAAGAAGTCATGCGTTTTGCTGGTCCTCGAATGATATGGTATCATCCCATCTGGACCTTCAGACATTTGTGGAGGGAACGATGACCACAGTCAGATTGTGGAATTTTTCTACAACAACTTGTAAAATTCCACAATACATTTTTATTAATTCAAAGTTAAATCTCCCTGATTTTCAGCTCATAAAACATTTTTGTATCTTTGGCACAAATCTTGTCAGCCATTTTAAAGATAATGGCATCTAAAACTATAAAAGAATTGAACTTATGAAACGCTTTTTGACTAGGAAAGAATTAAAGGTAAAAAGAAAAGAAATGATTTACATGGTTATCGGCATCGCAGTCATTTTATCCCTTTACTATATCTTTACTCGAGAGAAGAAACCCGTAGCCGAAACACCGATTGTGTCAGTTATGCCAGCTAGCCAACAAAATGTACAAATTTTCGGTGAATATGTAGGCCGTATCCGTGCCCAGCAATTCGTGGAAGTACGTGCACGTGTAGAAGGTTTTCTGGAACAAATGCTATTCGAGGAAGGAACCTCAGTCAAACGTAATCAAGTATTGTTTGTCATTAATCAAGACCAATATCGTGCCAAGGCTGACAAAGTACGTGCTCAGTTGAAAAAAGATCAGGCACAGGCGCAAAAAGCGAAACGTGACCTGGAACGTATCCGCCCGCTGTATGAACAAAATGCAGCCAGCCAGCTGGACTTGGACAATGCGGTGGCTGCTTACGAAACAGCTGTAGCCAGCGTAGGTATGAGCCAAGCCGACCTGGAACAGGCTGAACAGGAATTAGGCTACACGATTGTCCGCTCGCCGATTTCAGGAGAAATCAGTGAACGTCACGTCGACTTAGGAACACTGGTAGGCAGCAATGGAAAATCGCTGCTGGCTACTATCGTAAAAAGTGATACCATTCTGGTAGATTTCAGCATGACAGCCCTGGACTACTTAAAAAGCAAGGAGCGAAACGTGACATTCGGTCAGAAAGACTCTACCCGCTCCTGGCAGCCTACCGTAACCATTACATTGCCTGATAATTCTATATACGAGCACAAAGGTCTGGTAGACTTTGCAGCTCCTCAGGTAAACCCTAAAACTGGAACATTCTCCGTACGTGCCGAACTGGCTAACCCAGACCACGTATTGCTGCCGGGACAATTCACCAAGGTTAAAGTGTTGCTCGACGTACGTGAAAATGCCACAGTCGTTCCCCAAAAAGCTCTTATCATTGAAAAAGGAGGAGCTCACATTTTTGTCATGCGAAAAGACTCAACCGTGGAAAGACGATTCATTGAGTTAGGCCCTGAATTCGAGAACGATGTCGTAGTAGAACGCGGATTATCAGCCGGCGAAATGATTGTCTACGAAGGATTCCACAAACTGGCTCCGGGAATGAAAGTCCGCGTACAAGACCCTGCCGAACTGCAAGACGAAGCGAAAAAAGAGGAAGAATAACTCACCCCTAAACGAAATTACGCATGAAAGTCAGTTTTTTCATTGACAGACCAGTATTCTCTGCTGTCATCTCTATATTAATTGTAATTGTAGGTATCATCGGCCTGATGATGCTACCTATAGACCAATATCCGCAAATCACTCCGCCTGTGGTGAAAATCAGCGCCTCTTATCCTGGAGCCAGTGCCGTAACGGTTTCACAGGCCGTAGCAACTCCTATTGAACAGGAATTAAACGGAACCCCAGGCATGCTTTACATGGAATCCAGCAGTTCCAACTCAGGAGGATTCTCTGCCACGGTGACATTCGACATTTCTGCCGACCCGGACTTGGCGGCAGTAGAAATCCAGAACCGTATCAAGCTGGCTGAATCCCGTCTGCCGGCAGAAGTCATCCAGAATGGTATTTCTGTAGAAAAGCAGGCACCCAGCCAGCTTATGACACTATGCCTTACCTCGGACGACCCGAAATTCGATGAAATTTATTTGAGTAACTTTGCTACATTAAATGTACTCGACTTGCTTCGCCGTATCCCGGGAGTAGGGCGTATCTCCAACATCGGAAGCCGTTACTATGCCATGCAGATATGGGCAGACCCTGCCAAGCTGGCCAATTTCGGGCTTACCGTGCAAGATTTGCAAAACGCTTTGAAAGACCAGAACCGTGAATCGGCAGCCGGTGTACTCGGGCAGCAACCTGTGAGCGGCATTGACATTACAGTCCCTATTACCGCACAAGGACGTTTATCGTCAGCCTCCCAGTTTGAAGAAATCGTACTTCGTGCCAATCCAGACGGTTCGCTCATCCGTTTGCGCGATGTAGCCAGAGTGTCACTGGAAGCCTCTTCCTACAGTACCGAAAGTGGCATCAACGGTGGAAATGCCGCCATTCTTGCAATCTACATGCTTCCTGGCGCCAATGCCATGGAGGTGGCTCAAAACGTAAAGGATGCGATGAAGGAAATTAGCAAAAGCTTCCCGGAAGGACTGGAATACAACTTCCCGTTCGACATGACTACTTATATCTCGCAGTCTATTCATGAGGTATACAAGACTTTGTTTGAAGCATTGGTGCTGGTAATCATCGTGGTATTCCTTTCACTGCAGAGCTGGCGTGCTACACTGATTCCGGTCGTAGCAGTTCCTATCTCTTTGATTGGTACTTTCGGATTCATGCTGATATTCGGCTTCTCACTGAACATGCTGACCTTGTTAGGACTGGTACTGGCCATCGGTATTGTGGTGGACGATGCCATCGTAGTAGTGGAAAATGTGGAACGCATCATGGAAGAAGAGAAACTCAGTCCATACGAAGCCACCAAGAAAGCCATGGAAGGTCTGGTAGGCGCCATTATTGCTACCTCACTCGTATTGGCAGCGGTATTCGTTCCTGTAAGCTTCTTGTCGGGTATCACCGGACAGCTTTATCGCCAGTTTACTATTACCATCGTAGTATCTGTGCTTCTGTCTACGGTTGTGGCGCTGACCTTGAGTCCGGTAATGTGTTCACTCATCCTGAAACCAGTTGATCCGAACAAACCCAAGAACAAGGTGTTCAGACTAATTAATGAATGGTTGGCTATCGGAAACAATAAATACATTATTTATATCAAGCATGTTGTCAAACACCCGCGCCGTATAATGGCAGGCTTTGGAATGGTATTGGTTTTCATCTATGTATTCCATCGCCTTGTTCCGACCAGCTTCCTTCCGATAGAAGACCAGGGATATTTCACCGTGGAACTGGAACTTCCGGAAACAGCCACTTTGGAAAGAACACGTGTCATAACTGACAGAGCAATCGACTTCATCATGAAAGACCCGGCAGTGGAATACGTACAGAATGTAACAGGTAGCAGCCCGCGTGTAGGTACCAGCCAGGCCAGAAGCCAGTTGACCGTCATCCTGAAAGAATGGAAAGAACGTGACAATACGACCATTGATGAAGTCATGGACAGGATACGAAAAGAACTGGAAAGATACCCGGAAAGCAAAGTTTATCTTTCCACTCCTCCAGTTATTCCGGGACTTGGTACCGCCGGAGGTTTTGAAATGCAGTTGGAAGCACGCGGTGATGCAACGTATGACGATTTGGTAAGAGCCACGGATACATTGATGTATTATGCCTCGCAACAGAAAGAAATAGCAGGATTGTCTTCTTCTCTCCAGGCTGAAATTCCCCAGTTGTATTTCGATGTAGACCGGGATAAAGTCAAACTGGCGGGTGTACCAATGGCCGACGTATTCTCTACCATGAAGGCCTACACAGGTTCTGTTTATGTGAATGACTTTAACATGTTCAACCGCGTCTACCGTGTGTACATTCAGGCAGAAGCGCCTTATCGCCAGCAACGTGACAACATAGGCCTGTTCTTCGTAAGAGGCTCCGATGGAGACATGATTCCGCTGACAGCTTTAGGAACCACTGATTATACTACCGGTCCCGGAAGCATCAAACGTTTCAACATGTTCAATACATCTGTTATCCGAGGAACGACTGCCAATGGAGCAAGTTCCGGTCAGGTAATGGAAATGCTGGAACAAATTGCCCGTGAGAAATTGCCCGAAAATATCGGAGTGGAATGGAGCGGCCTGTCTTATCAGGAAAAGCAAGCCGGCGGACAAACCGGACTTATTCTGGCCCTGGTTTTCCTGTTTGTTTTCCTATTCCTGGCAGCACTTTATGAAAGCTGGACAGTGCCTATCGCCGTACTGATTTCACTTCCGATAGCCGTTTTGGGAGCATACGCCGGCATCACTCTTTGCGGATTGGAAAATGACACTTATTTCCAGATTGGTCTGGTAATGCTTATCGGACTGGCTGCCAAAAATGCCATTTTGATTGTGGAGTTTGCCAAAGACGAAGTAGACAAAGGACGTGACATCATAGAGTCTGCCCTTCATGCGGCCAGTCTGCGCTTCCGTCCTATTTTGATGACCTCACTGGCATTCATCCTTGGTATGCTTCCAATGGTTCTTGCATCCGGCCCGGGTTCTGCCAGCCGACAAGCCATCGGTACCGGCGTATTCTTCGGAATGATAGTAGCCGTGACCATAGGTATTCTGCTCGTACCTTTTTTCTTTGTAATGATTTACAAAGCTACCCACAAAATTAAAGCAAAACAGTAAACCTACAAACGTTGCTTATGAAACTGAAAAAACAACTATACAAAATTTTGTTGATTCCAATAGCAGCCCTCTTGATGGAAGGCTGCAAAATCGGAAAGCAATATACCCGCCCCCAAATAGACTTGCCTTCCACGCTTGACAGTACAAGTGTAGATACTGTATCTATCGGTGACTATCCTTGGGAACAGCTTTATACGGATACAATTCTCCAGCAACTCATCCAAAAAACCTTGAATCACAACAAGGATATGTTGATTGCCGCAGCAAAAGTCAAGGAGCTGGCTGCAATGAAACGAATAGATTTTGCCAATCTGTTTCCACAAATCGGAGCCAGAGGCTATGCGGAACAAGAAGCAGAAAACTATGGAGGAAATCATTATAGTCCAGACGACCAGTATGATTTAAAATTAACGGCCACGTGGGAAATCGACTTGTGGGGAAACCTGAGATGGAGCAAAGACAAGAGTATGGCAGAATTCATAGGCTCCATTGAAAACCAGCGGGCATTAAAGATGAGTCTGGTAGCACAAGTCGCACAATCCTATTTTGAATTAGTAGCACTTGACAATGAACTGTCCATTGTCAAGAAAACCGTAGACGCACGACGGGAAAGCCTCCATCTGGCCCGAATCCGTTACGAAGGTGGTCTTACTTCTGAGACCGCCTTCCGTCAGGCACAAGTGGAATTAGCCAGAACTGCCACTTTAGTCCCCGACCTGGAAAAGAAAATTACATTGAAACAAAATGAAATAGCATTCCTTGCAGGAGAATATCCACACGACATAAAAAGAACAGTCTTGCCTGAAGATGTGATTCATGCCGCATCTCTGCCAGTAGGCCTGCCTTCTTCGTTACTGGAACGCAGACCAGATGTACGTCAGGCAGAACAGGCTGTCATTGCAGCCAATGCAGCTGTCGGAGTGGCTTTTACTAACCTGTTTCCCCGGCTGAGTTTAACAGCTAGCTACGGTCTGGAAAGTGAAGAACTTTCAGACTTCTTCAAATCGCCACATTATTTACTGGCGGGAACCATCCTCCAGCCTCTTTTTGCAATGGGTAAAAACAGAGCGATTCTGAAAGCCAGGAAAGCAGCATGCGAACAGGCAGCATACGCATACGAAAAGGCAGTACTGAATGCATTCAAGGATGCTTACAATGCCATTGCAGAATATAATAAAGTAAAAGAAATCTATGAAACACGCTTACGTCTGGAGCAAGCATCAAAAATCACACTCGATTTGGCGCAGCTGCAATATATCAACGGAGTAATCGGATACATGGATTTACTGGATGCCCAGCGAGGTTATCTGGATGCTCAAATAGGATTGAGCAATGCCGTTCGCGACAAACAGATTACAATGGTCAATCTATACAAGGCTCTGGGAGGAGGCTGGCAATAACCACTCCACAAAAAACGCGGAAACTTGATTAATCGCCACATCAAGTTTCCGCGATTTTCGCATCAAAGAGATTCTACTCCATATACCTTACGGTAAATTTCATCCCGTATAGACTCAAACTCATCCTCTATACTGTCTGTTCCTGCGTACATCAAATACAAAGGAAGCGTTTCTCCTCCTTTACGATACGAAGGTTGCACATACTCTTTTTCACACAAACTGAATCCGCACCGTTGATAAAAGCCGATACGCCGGCGGCTCCATTCATCCAGCGGCTTTTCAACTTCCAGAATAACAACTCCCGGAAACTGCTGCTGAAGGAGTTCCATAATTTTCCGCCCATAACCTTTATTACGTACCGATGGGGAAGTAGCCAGATGCTCTACATAAGAAAATCCGTCAAGTTTCCACAGCGTGACAAGCCCCACCTGAAGCCCATTATCAGAAATCAAATAGCAGGTAAAGGCTGCGCAGTTATCCACATTATCTCGTTGTGCTACATCATCCCTCCGCTCCGCTTCAGGGAAAGACTCATGCAACAGGTTTTCTACAAAAGAATAGTCTTTGTCTGTGGTTTGAAGTGGTGTAAATTGAAGCATAACCCAATAGATTTAGATATTATTACTCTGTATAAAAACGAATCGTCCGTTCCAAGGAGCGCTGGCATACGGGACAGAACACCGGTGCCTCATTGATTCTCATCCGGCATTCCGTAGTCGGGCGATAAATCCCCTTTTTAGTGTAACCAGCCCCTTCGTATACCCCGACTTTTGTATAAATCAGTTTTTCATCGGTCTGAGGTTTTGTCGGCACAGGAATTCCCGGTTCCAGCATATCCTTCCATTTATCTTCAAAATGAACCAAAGTTGTAATATTCGGTTCCCAAGGCTCTATATCATAAGGATACAACGGACTGGGAGCCTCATCATACGCATATTCATCGGCCAACCCTCCAAAACTATGCCCAAATTCATGTACCACGACTGGTCTGAACATAGAGTGATGTGCCGTAGTTAAAGTGTAGGAGTTGTAAATACCTCCCCCTCCGTAGGTATCCGTATTGGCAAGGATAATGATATGCTCGTATGGAATACCTGCCAGCCAGTTATGAATGGCCTTCACGCTACGGGTAGTCAGATAACGGTCGGAGTAAAACGTATCAAAATGCGAACTTACGGCTGTTTTTTTCCATTCATCCTTTCGGGGAATACTTACCCCGCTGTCTTTTGACTCACTAAATACAGCCACAATATTGAAGCGGTCTTTCAGTTTCTTAAACGGTTCATGTGCAAACAAGGCTTCACACGCCACCGCCGCATCTTTGTAAAACAAATCCGATTCATCAGCTGTATAACCTTCTGCCATAATGGCCACGTCAATGCATTTATCCGAAGAACCTCCTTGCCACAAATAACGATGCGGTGTCAGCTCTCCTTCCCCTCTTTGATGAATCAGAATATCTGAAGGATTAACCTCATGTACCAGCGTGGCACTCACTTCGCGCGAGGCGTTCCGCAAAACGACGGTGATTTCTGCCGGCTGCTTGGGATAAGGTACCAAAAATGTATTTTCGAATCCACGTTTCACGACCTTGGCTTCCTGTTCTCCAATCCATTCCTGAAACAAGCTGGAGAAAGAAGTGCGGTAGATAACCTTCCCGGTAGCCTTATCCTTCATGGTTATCTCTCCATTTCCCTCCAACGGAAGTTCCGACAAATGATGGCGTCTTCCTGCCCACTGCGGAAGAACCGACAATTCATCCAAACAAATGTCCTGCTTGTCTGCATTTCCCATAAATATATAATCCAGACGAAGCGTCTTGTCTACAAAATAATCTTCAAAAGTCTGCGCAAAGGTACTGCAGCCAAGTGACAGGCCCAATGCTAAAATTAATGCTGCTCTTTTCATACGTTCTTTTATTTTCCCACAAAAATAACGAAATGTCTTGTTTCCATACAATCCGCAGTCTAAAAAGCATTTCAATATATCACTCTTTCATAAAACCAGTACTTCCAAGAAAGTACCACAGTACTGCAAAGGAAGTACTCCAGTACTTTCAGGAAAGTACTGCAATACTGCAAGGGAAGTACTGCAATACTGCAAGGGAAGTACTGACCTTATGACTTTTCCTGATATAACTAGACGTTTTTTCTTTTTATAAACTGGAGCAGCAGACACTTTGCATACATGAAAACACTTTGAACAACACATAAAAAAAGCGGTGCCTCCACCAAGAGACACCGCCATCCAAATATTTATCATCAATTAATTAAAGAACTTTATTCCAATAAAGTATGTACGCGGCTGCGTAGGGCCATAGAAATACTTGGAGTCACGATTCATACCTTTATCCAAATCCTTCTGGAAGGCATTAAAGATATTCTGCACACCTCCGTTTACCTGCAACTTCAAATGGTCGTTCAGCACAAAGGTGTAATTCAGCTTCAAGTTGAAATCCATAAAGTCAGGGGTATGTTCCAAGCGGTCCTTCTCGATGTATCCGGCAAAGTGAGGAACAATCATGCGTCCCGTATATACGCCGGAAAGAGAAATGTCAAAGTTCTTCAACGGAGCCGAACTGAACGTAAAGTATCCATAGTAGTCCGGCGTACGCGGCATGCGCTTGATAGCTGCCACATCTTCATCTTCGCTCCATCTCACCGCTTCTGTGTAACGGCTGCGCTGTACCGTAAAACCTAACTGCAACTGTGCTTCCTTTCCATGAGCAATCTTGTAATCGATATTGGCTCCATACACCCGTGCACCGTTCCCGTTTCTGCGTTCCTGCACCAATGTGCCCGATACAGGGTCCTTTCCTAAACTTTCCAGATAGAATACATCGTTCAACGCCGTATAGAAACCTTCAATCAGCAAGTTCGACTGGAAATGTCCGAAATTGAAACTCCAGTCTACAGAACCACTGAAACTGTTGGAGCGTTCCGGTTTCAATCCTTCTGCCAGTCGCACTTCCATTGCCTCACCTCCTACGGCCGCCACATGCAAGTCCTCATCGTATGCCTGAGGTGCACGGAAACCCGTCGACCAAGTGAGACGTCCCTGAAATTTATCAGAAGGTTTCCAGAGGGTATTGATACGCGGACTGAAAATCACGTTATCCACCAAATTGTGTTTATCCAAGCGGAACCCAGCCAATATCGTGAAATAATCCAGTTTCCATTCATTCTGCACAAATCCGCTGGCAATCTTCACATCCTGTCTCAAGTCACGTCCGTAACCTGTCATCACATCATGCAAGGAATTATACTGATACTCCACTCCACCGGTAAAGGTAGCCGGAGAAAAGAGGCAGTTGTCCATGTTTCCTACATACATAGCACCACCTACAGCAGTCAGGTCTTTGGTTTTTCCGTATGCATTCTCCGCCTTGTCTGCCCCGTAATAGCTGTTACGGTCGGTGTGCTGTGCCGAAGCATATACAGAAAGCTTGTGCTTGTACTCATTGAAGAAAACATCATACGTCAGTCCCCCGCTGTTAATGATGTGCTTGGTCTGTTCCGTAATATCCGTTTCGTGAGGCTGCAAGTCAAACTTGTTTCCTCCGCGACGGAACTCGTTGGTGGTATGATATTCCAGACTGATACGGCTGAACTGTGTCGGACGGTAATATGCCCGCAGTCCGAATGTATTCATATTCAGTTTACCCAATTCTGAGAATCCGTCTCCATCCGCATCATACGGATTACGGTTGCGATAAGACTGATACAGCGCGATGCCATACGAATTGTCGGACGAAACCAGTGAGGCATTGGCTCCCATATACTGTTCCCACACCTTTCCATTCAAGTTCGACATGGTAGAAGCCACCTGAAACGAATTGCGTACCGGGTCTTTGGTAATGATGTTAATGGTACCTCCCACGGCATTGGCTCCAAATAAGGCAGAACCACCTCCGCGAACCACTTCCACGCGCTCAATCATATTGGTTGGAATCTGCTCCAGTCCATACACGCCCGAAAGCGCGCTCATCACCGGACGACTGTTAATCAGGATTTGTGAATAAGGTCCCTCCAATCCATTGATACGCACCTGAGGGAAACCGCAGTTCTGGCAATTGTTTTCCACGCGCAATCCCGACTGATAGTTCAGCGATTTAGCCAAATCGGTGGAATTGACAATTTCAAACAACTTGTTGCTCATTACATTCACCACCACAGGCGCTACCTTACGGCTGGTTTCATTCCGGTTGGCCGATACCACTACCTCATCCGTCATGATACTTTCTTCCTCCATGACAAAATGCATGTCGACCACAAAGTCTTTACTCACCGTCACCTTCTTTACCTGAGTGGTATATCCCATTATCTGCACCTTCAAGGTGTATTCTCCTTCCGGCAGCTTTTTAAAACGGAAATATCCTCCGGCATCCGTCACCGTACCTTCTCCAGTTTCCACCAACAACACGGTAGCATAAGGCAATCCTGCTTCCGAACCTTTCTCAATTACGTGTCCCACAATGGCATTTCCTTCTTTTACGGGACCATCAGCGTATGCAATAGTACAGCTGACAAGAGCGCATACCACTCCCATCAGCAAATTGATATATTTTTTCATTATTTGCTCCTAAAAAATTAATACTATGTTCTTCAAATTCCCAATAAGAACGATAGTACAGGAGGAGCACGAAGGTACATCCCTTCCGTACAACAACATACGGCATGGAATGTATTCTTTATATAAGGTAATGAATAGAGCAGGTGCAAATCGGGAGTCTCTACTTCCGTATGCCCAGGCTCCAATGAAGAAAAAGTAGACAGAAAATGCAGCGCCAATGTCTGCCCGTCACTATGAGAGTGAGAATGCGAGAAGGGATGCGAGTGCACAAGCATCACCCCGTTTACCACATGCACGTGGGTAAACAGGGCAGTCGTGGCATAATATGCGGCAAACAGAGTGGCCAGACACAATGCCCATACTCGTATATGTTTGCGGAACCCTTTACACATTTTCCGTCTTCCTACGTATTTTATTCGTTATCTTTGTTTCCAAACAAAAGTTCATAATCACGCTTTGCAGCAGGTACAGTCCATTTTTCAGGAATAAACTTCCACTGGTTCAGCGGAGCCGGATTCAGTACTTTAACCTCCTCAATCCGTTTCATCAGGTAATAGCGCAAATCCTTATCCGTTGAAAAGACAATACGCTTTGCCAGTTCTGCTTTGGGAATACCTGCTCCCTTAGTCAGCAAGTCTCCTCCTCCATTTCCACGATAGGAATTGACGGCTACCCGATATTGCTTGTCCATCTCAAACGGTTTGCCATCGGCCATCCGTTCAATCGCAATTCTTTTTCCGTATGGTTTGCTCACATCCACCGTATAGATGATACCCGCCGCAGAATCAAAATTGAAGCTGGGATTACGGAAACGACCGAAACCGTTGTCTTTTTCGTTCAGCAACAGCAGGTGGTCATCGGGCGAAGTCATCTGATTCACCCAGAGGTCATACGACATTTCAAGAAAATCCTTTACTTCCTTTCCGGTCAACACCATCGTGTAGAGCATGTTCTCAAACTTATATAAGTTGAACATATCGCTCATACGAATGTCTCCTTCTTTAATCTCGGCATAAGCCGACAAAGGCGCACAGAAAGAAATATCTGCTCCGGTAATATCCAGTTGCAACTGATGAATCAAATCAATAAAAGCAGACGGGCCAAAGAACGCATCCTTAGAAGAAATCGTACGTTCCATCCGTCCGATTTTCCGGGATACAAAAGCCTGCGTCGCCTCATACTGTTTCTGGAAAGTATGCATAAAATCCTTATCTACGGCATAGTCATCCATGTTCACCAGCTTTCCGTCAACCTGCTTCGATACAATCTTTCCATTCTGTTTCTTCACCGTTAAGGTCACTTCTGACACCACTTTTGCTGTATTGGCCGGATCAATTACCAGCACAGAATCGCCCGATGCATTGGTCACTCTTTCATTCCAGCGGGTATGATCGTGTCCCATAAAAATGACGTCGAACCCTGGCACATTGGCAGCCACGCCTTTCGAGCCGTTTTCTACCACATTGTCCAGTTTCTTTCCATCCATTCCTGAATGAAACAGTCCAATCAAAATATCCGGTTGTTCTTTTTCACGAATTTTCTTCACCCATTTCGCCGCACATGCTTCCATGTCTTCAAAACGAAGTCCGGCCCATAACTGCTCAGGCAACCAGGATGGTACTGCCGGTGTAATCATTCCTAACACTACCACCTTCACTCCGTTCCGTTCCAATACCTCATAAGGTTTCAGATAAGGCTTTCCTGTCTTCACATCCACGATATTGGCCCCAAGTATAGGGAAATCACACTGTCCTACCCAACGGTCGTACACCGCATGTCCTGTCTCCACATCATGATTGCCCATATTGCCCACATCATAGCGCATATAGTTCAGCATAGCGGCACATACATGTACAGAGGTGGTATCCATATAATTGTAGTAATAAGCCACAGGCTGTCCCTGCAGAATATCACCGTTGTCCATCAAAATAAGATTGTCGCCATACACCTCACGCTCTTCCTTCACGTACGAAGAAACGCGGGCCAGACTTCCTCTCATCTGCTTGTTCTGTATAAAATCATAGGGGAAGTAGCATCCGTGCACGTCGCTCGTCTCTACAAATTTCAATGTGATGGTTTCCTCATTATTCGAGGCATTCAAATGCCCTTGGCCCATACCGAGTAATGTAATCAGGCTGATTAAAAAGTAAAATCGTCTAGTCTTCATTTTTGCAGACTTTTATATAAGTTTTTGCAAAGATACGAGAAGTTGCCGACATTCCCGCAGAATACTTCCTAAAATACCCAAATACGAAAGATTTCCCAACCGCTTTTTTATGCCATTTTTTCACTACTTTTGCAACCAAATAATATAAAGCCCCTATCAATGGAAGAATTCAGCCAGATGATTGCCGCCGAACTGAAACTGCCGGCACATCGCATAGCCAATACACTCAAACTGCTCCAGGGAGGAGCGACCATTCCTTTCATCAGCCGTTACCGTAAAGAAGCTACCGGCGGACTGGATGAAGTGCAGATAGGCGACATTCAGACACGGTATGAGAAACTGTGTGAATTGTCCAAACGAAAGGAAACCGTACTTTCCACCATCGAGGAGCAAGGGAAACTGACTCCAGAGCTGAAATCCCGTATTTCTGCCTGCTGGAATGCGACCGAACTGGAAGACATTTACCTTCCCTTCAAACCCAAACGAAAAACCAGAGCCGAGGCTGCACGTGCCAAAGGACTGGAACCGCTGGCCCTCTTGCTCATGATGCAAAAGGAAAACAACCTTGCCGCCAAGGTACGGAACTTCGTCAAAGGAGAAGTCAAAGACGAAGAAGATGCACTGAAAGGAGCACGCGATATTCTGGCTGAACAAATCAGCGAAGACGAGCGGTCGCGCAACCTGATGCGTAACCAGTTCCAGCGCCAGGCCCTCATTCAATCAAAAGTGGTCAAAGGAAAAGAAGCAGAAGAGGCTTCGGCCAAATACCGCGACTATTTTGATTTCTGTGAGCCCTTGAAAAAATGTTCTTCCCACCGCCTGCTGGCTCTTCGCCGGGGAGAATCAGAAGGAGTATTGAAAGTAACCATTTTCCCGGAAGATGAAGATATGTGCAACGAACGCCTTCAACGGCTGTTCGTACGGGCCAACAATGAATGTGCACACCAAGTGGAAGAGGCCCTCACCGATGCCTACAAACGCTTGCTGAAACCTGCCATTGAAACCGAGTTTGCCGCACTCAGCAAGGAGAAGGCTGATGAAGAAGCTATTCGGGTATTCGCAGAAAACCTCCGTCAGTTGTTGCTGGCCCCTCCTTTGGGGCAGAAACGGGTGATGGGTATCGACCCTGGATTCCGTACGGGATGCAAAGTGGTCTGCCTGGATGCACAAGGTACCCTTCTGCATAACGAGGCCATTTACCCCCACCCGCCCAAATCTGAATATGCACAGGCAGCCCGAAAGATTGTGAAGTTAGTGGAACAATATAAAATCGAGGCCATTGCCATCGGAAACGGCACGGCCAGCCGTGAAACAGAGCAGTTTGTAACCAGTCAGCGTTACGACCGTGAAGTACAGGTTTTCGTCGTCAGCGAAGACGGAGCGTCTATTTACTCAGCCTCTAAAACTGCCCGCGAAGAGTTTCCGGATTATGACGTAACGGTACGTGGTGCCGTATCTATCGGCAGAAGACTGATGGACCCATTGGCTGAACTGGTGAAGATTGACGCCAAATCCATCGGCGTGGGACAATACCAGCACGACGTGGACCAGACCAAGCTGAAGGCTTCACTCGACCAGACCGTAGAAAGTTGTGTCAACCTGGTGGGCGTGAATGTCAACACCGCAAGCAAGCACCTGCTGACCTACGTTTCCGGATTAGGCCCGACACTGGCACAGAACATTGTGGACTACCGTACTGAAAACGGTCCGTTTGAGTCACGCCGCCAGTTATTGAAGGTGCCGAGAATGGGTGCTAAAGCCTACGAACAGTGCGCCGGATTCCTCCGCATTCCGCAAGCCAAGAATCCGCTGGACAATTCTGCGGTTCACCCGGAAAGCTACCCGATTGTAGAGCAGATGGCAAAAGATTTGAACTGCACGGTAGCCGACTTGATTAAGAACAAAGAGCTCCGCAGTAAAATCGATTTGAAGAAATACGTGACCGATACGGTAGGTTTACCCACCCTGACGGATATTCTTCAGGAGCTGGATAAACCCGGAAGAGACCCTCGCCAGAAAATACAGGTATTTGAGTTTGACAAAAACGTACGTACCCTGGATGACCTGCAGGAAGGGATGGAACTGCCCGGCATCGTGACCAACATCACCAACTTTGGCTGCTTTGTCGACATCGGTATCAAGGAAAACGGACTGGTGCACGTGTCGCAATTGGCCGACCGTTTTGTCAGCAATCCGGCCGACGTGGTACGCATCCACCAGCATGTACGTGTCAAAGTTATGAGCATTGACCACGAGCGGAAACGTATTCAGCTCACCATGAAAGGATTGAACAACTAAATTGACAGATAACAATGAAACAAGATGAAAAGGAGCTGTGCGGCTGGTTTATTTTCTGCCCCAAACAGCAGCTCCTTCTGGTTAAAGACGGAGACAGGTTCCACATTCCATATTCAGTGGAACCTCCCGTACAGCTTCCTGCTGATACGCCCATACATACCGTCGGGGAAATTCTGGGCCATCCGGCAAAAGCATGTGCCCTTCCGCTGGAAGCACTAACAGGACAGAACAACTCATTTATTCCGACAGACCTGCGTGCTTCGTACGATGTACTTCCACTAAAAGAATACCAATGCGCAGGTAAAGCTTCTCAAATACTGACATGGGACAAGAACAGCCGCTTTTGTCCGGCTTGCGGTACCCCCACCACGCAGACGGGTCCCATCACCAAACGATGCCCTCACTGCGGACAGGAAATCTATCCGCGCATCTCTCCTGCTGTCATCGTTTTAATAAAGAAAGGTGACAGTGTACTACTGGTACACGCACGCAACTTCCGGGGCAATTTCAAAGGACTGGTAGCCGGCTTTTTGGAACCTGGCGAAACACTGGAAGAGTGCGTACACCGCGAAGTAATGGAAGAAACCGGTATCCGTATCAAGAACCTGAAGTATTTCGGGAGCCAGCCCTGGCCTTATCCAAGCGGTATCATGGTGGGATACTATGCGGAATATGAAAGTGGAACCATCAAATTACAAGATGAAGAACTGAGTGCCGGAGCATTCTACCACCGCGACCACCTGCCGGAAATCCCCAAGAAACTAAGTATTGCACGAAAGTTGATTGACGCATGGTTAAACAACGAGATATGAAAAAAGCAGCATCATGTCTAATCCGACTCTTTCAACAGCTTCTGAGCCGGATAGTCAAAATCGGAAAACAGTGCATAAGCTGGTATGTACATACTTTCCGCAAATTGCCATGGTACGGGCGTACCGGAATGGGAATCCTCACCGGCATTGGCATGATCATCGTCTTACTGGTCATGATTGACCTCAATTTCTTGTGGCTGTTCGGAAAATCACCGAGCATGTTCAACATCAAAGAACCTATACAGCACATCGCCTCCGAAATTTACAGTGCCGACGGAAAACTGATTGGAAAATTCTATTCAGAAAACCGTACACCGGTGGAATACAAGGATATTTCTCCAATACTGGTCAAGACGCTGGTCTGTACGGAGGACGAACGCTTTTACAAGCATTTCGGTATCGACTTTGAAGGAGTATTTGCTGCCGCCAAAGACTACGTAGCTCACGGAACGGCACGCGGAGCCAGTACCATCACCCAGCAGCTGGTCAAAAACCTGTTCAAGGTACGTTCGCAATACTCTACCGGACTCTTAGGACATATTCCCGGAGTAAAACTGCTGATTATGAAGGCCAAGGAATGGGTTACAGCGGTCAAGATTGAAATGCTGTACAGCAAAGAAGAAATTCTGACCATGTATTTCAACACGGTAGACTTCGGAAGCAACGCATTCGGTATCAAGACGGCCTGTCATACCTATTTTAATACAACTCCCGATAAAATTACCGTAGAACAGGCTGCCACACTTATCGGTCTGCTGAAGGCTACTACCTATTATAATCCTAAAATCAACCCAAAGAACAGTCTTTCACGACGGAATGTGGTATTGGGAAAGCTCTATGAACACCATGTGCTGAACAAGCATCAGCTGGATTCCATCCGGAAGCTTCCCACCATTCTGAAATTCAAGCAGGAGAATTATTACACTGGTCCGGCACTCTATTTCCTACGGGGCACAGAACGAAATGTACCACAGCGGGATGAAGTGAAAATAGGCGTAACTCATTGATAGGTAAAAGGTTGCGGCAAAAATGATGTGCGGACGGCGCAAAAACGAAATGTGACAGAGGTTTACATAGGCTTTACAAAATACGGGGCTTTAGAGCGAGTTTCGGGCACTGGATGTTACATATATCAAGAAAACACGTAAAAACGGCTTAGAATACCTTAAAACGGGGAAATCTAAGCCGTTTTTCTATATCCGAAACATGGATTAAATGCCATTTAATACCTTTGAAGTGCATTCCTTGAATCTGTTAATTTTATTGTTAAAAACGTAACACCCATGAGGTACACCCATTCAACACCCATGGGTTTTAAAAAACGTTTTGTTCCTAACACCCATTCAACACCCATTCAATTTGCGTTTTTTTTTCTTTCGGGTTTGACGCTATATGTATGTAAATATAGCGTGAATTACGTGTTTATGCTTTGAGTTTGCACCTTTAATACATTGCTATTTGTGTGTGTTTTGTTTTATCTTGTTGATTATTAGGTGTTTATTTGCTTTTTGATTATATTTGTGTAGAATTACAGCTGAAACAACAGGAAGAATAGCTCAGAAGGTAGAGCAAACAGTACTAGACGCCTGCTGTTGTGTCCCCGGTTCGAGTCCGGGTTCTTCCCCAATACTTTGTGATTTTGCGTTTTTATAGGTATTAGGTTTAAAGTGAACGCTCCCGGTGAAAGTCCGGGAGCTTATTTTTAGTAAGATGATTGGTTTGTTTAAAAAGAAAAGTACAGAAAGAGCAGACTCTATGGGTATTTTAATGAAAGAACTGAAAGAGTCTGGAATCTCATTCGTTGACAGTTTGAATGTTTGTTCATGGATATTGTTAGAACGTCAGAGTGTATCTTTTGAACGTTATGTACATGAATTTAAAAAGGAAGAATTAAACCGGACTTTTTCGGTCACGATATTTAAAAAAACTATCTCTATTACCTTCAGGTAGCACCTTAATATCCATTATAATTTTCTCCAATACTTCAATTTTTTTCACTTTAGATAAGTTAGTACACGAATGTAAGTCTGAATTTAATGCGGATTTTTCGAAATACGACATTTCCAGACCTCCTTTCCCAATCTCAATCATAGCCATCACGTATGCGGAAGCTGCTTCATAATCTTCTAGCTGTGTGAATTGCTTTAGCAAAAATATGCCATATTTAAAGATTCCAGGTTTATGATTCTGCCTTACCATAAATTCAAACATCGTTACATTTATTCCTATACGCGTTTCAATCTGATCTTTAGCTATTGAAACCGTTTTATCCTTAAATTCTTCTTTGATTTTATTGATATTAAATAAAGAAAAAATCTGCCATCCAAGCAATACGGTAGTAAGTAGAGACAAAATAGAAACCATAACGGCCATCCAATCAAAACTTATTGGAGTACACCTAAACAGAGACAAACATAATGCAGAAATACTGCATAATAGAGAAATTGCAAGTGCTATATTTTTAAGTTTCTTCATATTGGTTATTTCACTACATCTATAATATTACAACTTACTCCAGCCGTATCACTCCGATAACCAGAGCGACATGATAAATTCTATTTAGAGGTAACTCGAATGGCTCATACCGTTCATTGTCCGACACGATAAGGACGTGTTCTTTGTCGGATCCGGGCTTTACCCGTTTGATAAGCGGCCCCTGATCCGTGTCCAATACATATACTTTATTCCACTGAAAGAATATGTCATCCATAGGTAAACGCTTGCAGGCTACAATGTCACCGCTGTTATATTTAGGATACATACTACTTCCTTTCACGCTGATCAGGAACTCGGCTCCCTTGAATGTGGGGACAACAAATCGTTCGCATTCGTATTCCAGCACGGTCTGTTCTCCGGTGAAGGCTCCGGCCATTGCGCTGATGGGAATCAAAGGGATGCCTTCCATGGGCGAATCGGATGGATGAGCTACCGGTATGTTTTCTTTTTCGGACTCCGTACGAAGCATGTTGCCTTCACCGGTAAGAAGCCAATTTATATTTAAGTCTTTATAGATTGCTAAGATTTTAGCAATAACAACATCCGTGACAGAGGCTTTTAACTTATCAGAGTCCAAAAGCCCTCTTTTTATTCCTAAATCATTATAAAACTTTGATTTAGGAATATTTTTACACTCAATATAGTGCAATATTCTCTCTTTAGTTGTTGCTAACATATTAGAAAAAATTATGCATTAAACTAAAATTATCGCTTGTATTATTTGATAATTACTAAAATCTTAGTAAGTTTGCAACATCTTTCAATACCGAAAGATGCCAACGAAGATAAATAATAATCCTTAAAAACGCAAATTATGGGAAAAGCAAAGAAAATTCCCGTTGCACTTGAAAGATACAACGGGAAGTCAAAAGGAATAGAATTAGTAATAAGCGAACTAATCAATAGTCGTTCTCATCTATTTTATCAGGGGATTCCTTGTCAAATGGATTTGGATAGCCTTCAAACGGAAACCCATTCAAAGGGTTCGGAAACAGTGAATCCGCCAAAGCAGAAGCGTACACCGAATGGAATTCACGATACGAGCCGAAATCCACAATTCCCTCACTCGGTAGAATATCGAGAAGAAATCTTACGGTGGCAGCAGAAATCTGTAGTGCGGAGAAGCGCAGATGAAGCAGGTCAGTACGTTTCTGCCACTTCTTTATTTCGCGTTGCGACGGAGATCGCGAAATGTATTGGAGGATGTCTGGCAGATGTTCCTCCACATAAGCGAAGTGTGCGTCTGCTCCGTCAGCTTTTAATTGATTATAAAGCTGTACAATCTCTTCGTGATGGAAGGACTCTAATATCTCTCTATAAGGTCCATCAGATTTTACAAGATAATTTTTCAAACTCATACTTATGTAAATTTTGCAACATCATGCTGTCCGAATCATTAAAGAATACTGTTTCAAACAGCATAGATGTTTAGTTAGACTGCTACAAATGTAGCAAAACCGTTCCGGTTCGCGAGGGATAGGGACGGAATTTTAACCGAATAATCACAATAAAAACTATAACGAAATGGCAGAAATATTAATGATGCACGGCGACCGCCGTAAGTTGGCTGAAAAGTTCAGCGTAAGTGAAGTAACAGTTCGTGACGCTTTGAAGTTCAGAACCCGAAGTAATGTAGCGAACATGATACGTAAAGCTGCTCTTGAAATGGGCGGTGTATTGCAGGGAGCAAGAACGCTTCGGGAGGTAACAGGAAAAGAAAGTGATGAATCATCAAAGGAGGAATAACTATGCCGAAAATACCATTAAACGAACATGAATTAGCTTACATCATAACAGATGAGATAAATTCTTTAAACAACCACATCAAGCAAGCGAAAGAAAAAGGCCTTCGGGTAGAAATAACCACCAACAGCAGTGCCTTATCTACAGAGACACCAGAGCTGTCGGTGGAAATTTTCCAAAGGATGGAAATTTAAGAACCAACTGCATAAGTGATGAATCCTTGCCATTCCCAGTTCGCGAGAATAGGGATGGCTCCAAACTCAAAACCATAGAATAATGAAACGAATCAATACTACTACACGCTATCTGCTGCTGATACTGGCAGCAGCCATACTGAACCGACTGACAGACGGCACAATGAACCTGATTATAACCGTTACCCTTTGCCTGGCACTTATACCTGCTGCAATACGTTTGGACAGAGAGGATAAGAGAACACAGAAAAAGGAATGAATCACACACGGCTTGCAGAACTTCACCGAGCGGCTGCCATCCGGGTTCAAGTCCCGGAGCCGGACAAACGATAAAAACGAACAATCATGGCTGTAATCTATAACAATCAGGTATGCGTCTTCGCCAATGAGCTGATTACCCGCAATAAAAAAAGCGGTGTTGGTTCTGATAGCGGGTTCCTTCCTGAAGGGACTTACTATTCAAAAACCAAAAGAGGGCAAATAGTCATAGCCAGACGAAGTACGCCAAAATCACCTGCATTAGTCTATTTCGACACAATGGAAGAATACATCAAGAACCAATACATCAAGGCCTACGGCGACCCGCACGAGGAGTTTGATGCCGTTTTGAAACAGAGCCTGCTGGAGCGCGAGCTGCAATACAACGAAGAGGCATACACCTTTTTCACTGACTTCACCGACGACGCGGGAAAGAAGCTGAAACCCGAAAAGGCCGCCCTCTACACCCTTCAGGCACGGGTGCTGGATGCCGTACTCCGGCTGTACCGTGAGAACCGCCGGAGCGTGGGCGACGGCACGGTGAAGGTCAGCGTGTGGGACAACCTGAGCCGCATGGTGAACGACCTGCTGGTCGTGCGAAACAGCCGTGGCGAGCAACGCTACCCGCACAAGCTGCCATCCACCGGAAAGACCCTCCAGCGAAAGGCACTACAGTATGAAAAGGAAGGCTTCTATGCGCTGGTGAACAAGAACCACGGCAACACCTCCACCCGAAAGGTGAAGGATGAGGAATGCGAGGCCGTGATGCACAAGCTGCTCAGCCAGCACATGAACCTGAACAACGTGCAGATCATGGAACAGTACAACCTCGTTATCCGTCAGATGAACCTGATAAGGGAAGCTGGTGGAGAGAAACCGCTCCCATTCATCAAGAGTCCGGCCACGGTGGATGCCTACCGCAAGGAAATGGAGTCCACTTCACTCGGCCACCGCAGGGGCGGCAATACATGGAAAAACAAGTACGAAATGCAGATAAAGCGCACGCCGCCTGAAACGGCCATGACCTACTGGACACTGGACGGATGGGACGTGGAGCTGGTGTACGAAAAGCAGGTTATACGTGAAAAGGTGGTGGACGGTGAAATCAAGCGTACCAGACAGACCTCCTACACCAACCGCAAATGTATGGTGGTGGTGCTCGATGCCTGCGGAAAATATCCGGTGGGCTACGCCATAGGCGACCACGAAAGCCCCGCACTGATACGCACCGCGCTCCGCAATGCGGTGAAGCACACCAAGGAGTTGTTCGGCTCACGCTACAAGCCCATGCAGTTGCAGAGCGACAACTACCAGAAAAAGGTGATGGTGCCGTTCTACGAGGCAATGACCGTTCACTACACGCCTGCGGCACTGGGCAATGCGAAGTCGAAGATAATAGAACCTTACTTCAACCACATCAACAAGACCTACTGCCAGATGCTGCCCAACTGGAGCGGGGTGAACATCAACGCCAAGCGTGACAGCCAGCCTAACATTGAAATTCTGAACCGCAACCGTCACCTGATACCCACAGAGGAAGTGGTGATACAGCAGATACACACCATCATGAAAAGGGAGCGGGAGCTGAAGCGCGATGCCTACCTGAAGGCATGGGCCGCCACGCCGGGCGAACGGAGAATAGCTTTCAATGACGATGAATACCTCTTCCTCATGGGCGAAACTACCGGACGCACCAACCGCCTCACGGGTCAGGGGCTGCTCATGGAACTCATGGGACAGCGGCTCAACTTCGAGACCTTCAACATGGAACTGCGAAACCACTACAACGAGGAATGGGTGGTGCACTACGACCCCGAAGACCTTTCGCAGGTGCTTATCTGCAACGCGGAATCCACTTCCGGCCACCGGGTGAAGAAGGAAATCGGCACACTGAGGTTTACCATGCAGCGTGACATCACCGTACCGATGGCACTTGCAGACCAGAAGCCGGAACACTTCGAACACCGAAGCAAGGTAAGGAAGTTCAACGATGAGCTGGAGCAGCGGTATATCGACCGTCAGAACCAGGTGGACGAAACCCTTCAGGGAATGATTTCACGCTATCCGCAGCTGAAAAGCAACACCCTGCTTGACCGCGCACTGATTACCGACATTCACGGTCAGCACAAGGACCGCCGCTCCGAGGCAAGGGATGCCATCGCAGACGCGGTGGTTGTGGAAGAAGAAGCGATACCCGCACCGAAAAGGCAACTGGTTGTTCCTACCGCACAGGATGAGGATGACTCATACGAATGGAACCCTACCGACATGAGATTTTCAAGATGATTTACATAACCTTTAAAAACGATTTAATTATGGACAAACAAGCACTCAAACAGTATATCGACAACCTGATAAGCCGTGGCAGCTCGGCTGCCGAACTGGCACGCAGATGCGGCGTTTCGGACACCTCCATGAGCCTGTTCCGTACGGGCAAGTATTCCGCAAGCGATGACATTCTGGCCGAAAAGATTGCAACCGGACTCTATTTCTTCGAGAACTCGCGCAACGTGGTGGACACGGTCACCTCCTACCGTCAGGTGAAGACGGCGTTTGTGGCAGCCCGCAGCAAAAGCAAATGGTACTGCATCAGCAGCCGTTCCGGAAGCGGAAAGACCCAGTCGCTCATCGACCTGTACAATGTGTGCGGCGATGGTTCCGTAATCTACCTGAAATGCCGCAAGTGGTCGAGCCACAAGTTCCTGACAAAGCTGGCTACCGCCATGGGCGAAAAGGTGAACCGGTACATGGACAATGACGAGCTGCTTGACATCTGCGCCGCACACATGAACCGCATGGCCGACCGCCATCCTATCCTGCTGATAGACGATGCCGGAAAGCTCACCCACTCGGCCATGAACTGCCTGATACCGCTGTATGACGACACGCTGGGACGCATGGGATGTCTGGTGGCAGGAACGGAAACACTGGAACGGAACATCAAACGCTACGTGGGACGTATCGAAGGGTACGATGAGATAGACGGACGTTTCGGACGAAACTACATTACCCTGCTGGGCGCGACAAAGAAAGACGTGGTATCCATCTGCATGGCAAACGGAATCCCCGACAAGGACATGGCAGAAACCATCTGGGGAAAGCTGCCGAAAGTGAAGAAACAGCCCAATCCGGAAGACCCGCGCACGGTATGGTTCTCGGACGACCTGCGCGAGCTGGCAAGCATGATTGATGATGTGGTAATCCGTCAGGAACTCAGCGAGGGGGCGATGAAGGTATGAGGGCATTGAGCATATCCAATATAGAAGAACGGAAATACAGCTACATCCCCTTTTCAAAGCCTTTCAGTGAGGCGTTCGGAAACCGTGAGAAGGGCGGCAACTGGATTGTGTACGGAAAGGCAGGGCAAGGCAAGACACGCTTCATCCTCCAGCTTGCCAAGGAATTTGACCGCATGGGTTACCGTGTGCTGGTCGCTTCGCTGGAAATGGGATTCTGTGCCGACTTCCAGAAAGACCTGAAAGATGCCGGAATCCGCTCGAAGGTGCAGAAGATTGTATTTACCGATGCACTGACCGTTCCGGATCTGAACGAGATGATGGAGAAGCAGCGCAGTCCCGATGTGGTGATTATCGACTCCCTGCAATACTTTGTCAGTCAGTATGAGGCCACGGCAGAAGGAATCATCGCCCTTCGAAAGAAGTTCCGCAGCAAAATATTCGTCTATGTGAGCCATGTGGAGGGCAAGGAAGTGGAAGGGAAAGCGGCCTACGCCGTAAAGCGTGACTGTTTTGTCCGTATACAGGTACACGGGTTCCGTGCCATCTACATCGGTCGAGGTAAAGGAGGACCGAGAGGTTACTACACCATCTGGGAGGAAGGAGCGGAACGCAAGTGGCTGGAAAGTGAGAAACCATTAAACAACGAAGAATATGAACAGGAAACTTACACTCCCGGCGACGAATGAGCAGAAGCAGCTCATTCACCGCCTGAAACGGCAGCACCGGATGGATGAAGACACATACCGCCACCTGATACGCCAGTACAGCGGCGGTCGCACCTCCACATCTGCGGAACTGACCAAGGAAGAGGCACGGCAGATGATAAGCCGACTTTTAGACCCTGACGGGTCAAACGCTCAGGGTGAAAAACGTAAATACCGTCTGGTATGCCGTATCTACCGTCTTTCGTGCGAAATATCCGGTCTGAACGCTCCCTACGATGTGGACGACCCGGTAGAACGTGAAATGAACATCGCCAAGCTAAACCAGTGGCTCCGCCAGTACGGCGCATGCAAGAAACCCGTATCCCGCCAGAACTACGAGGAACTGAATGCCACGCACCGCCAACTGAAAGCAAGGGCTAACAAGGAAAGGAAACAGTCATGAACTTGAACTGGATAGATATTTTATTTATGGCAATGTTATCACTGCTATTTATTGACTCGGTTTTAGATACTGTTCTGGACGATATAAGAACTCGTAGAAGGAGAAAGACTCCAAGGCCGGGAGATATATACATACGTCCGGATAAGAAGCTTTCTCCATGGACGGAACCGGAAACAGTAAGAATAAAGGATGTGAAGGACGGATGGGTGTTGCTTGAGATAAAAAGATACAGGTCGGAACTGTATGGATATTCATTTATCGCAGATGCAAGTGAAGGACATCATTTCTTCAATCAAACAGCAATGCCTGTCAGAAAGTTCCTCAGACAAGGATGGATATTAAAAACTACAGAAAATGAAAAAGAAACTGAAACAACTGATTGAAGAGAAATGGACGTTGTGGATGGCTGTTATGTGGATAGCAATTTCAGTCATTTACTTGGTACGTATGTTTACCTCCACAACAGTGTGCGGAATGATGGACGAGGCACAAGTGTTTGTCCTCGGCCTGCTCATCTCCACACTGTTCTTTATGCTCTACCTGGATGAGGCGAAAATAAGAATGCTGGAACGGGATAAAGAGGAAACGTATAAAAAAACTATAAAATGAGATACCATGGAACATACAATCGAACAAATTCAGAATGACATTATGAACCGCATGCAGCAGTTTGATTTCGGCGACCGCGTAACGATACTCCGTGAGCTGGAAAACTTCTGCGGACAGCAGGCAGACGAAGCCATGAAAATGGAATATGACATGGCAGCAATGGAGGACGAACTAATTGACAATTGAGAATATGGAAGAAAAAGAATGGCTTACCATACCGGGAGTTGACGGATACGAAATTAACCATGAAATGGAAGTACGCAGGATGACCCGGAACGGATGGAAGACGATAAATACCTTACAAGGATACGTCAATGTAAGAATAAAAGATAAGAAAACGCGTCGCAGTGTTCCCAGGCTACTGTACGCAGCCACCCATTCCGTATCGCTGGAGAATTGCCCTGACATATCGGTGGTGAAAGAGGGAGGAAAGCTCACTCTGGTTACACGGAGGGAGTTTCTCCATCGGTTGAGAACCGATAACATTAAAGGAGACATAATCACAAAAGAAAGTTACCGGAATGCGTTGGACGAGGCGGAGCGTTTCTTGCAGGTACAGCGGAATGCACTGGAAACGGGTGACTATTCCTCCATGATTGCTTATCTGTACACATTGAAGGAGGAAGTGGTGCGGCACATTTTGTGCAACACTACAGTCAGCAGTCCGGAAGCAGCGGAGGATTATTTTATGGAATCCATCACCTGTCTGGTGGAAGCGTCAAGAAAAAGAACAAGGGTCATTACAAGTCCCCTTCCGTGGCTGAAAGCCGCATGCCGGAGGATGATACGGATAAAGAAAAAATACAGGGAACATATTCCTGAAAAATGGGATTTTTACGATTTCGACAAATATAATTTAAACACTATTTAAAAACCGATTAATTATGGCAAAAAGAACCAAGAAAACAGTAATCAGCGGAGTAAGCCGCGAACAGTACGAACAGGCATTTGCAGAATTCGCTATGGCCGACGCAAAGGCCCAGTCATTGACCGCAAAGATGGACCAGGAAATGACAAAGATTCGTGAGAAGTATGCCGACCAGTTGGCAGAACTGAACGAAACGAAAGACCGCACCTTTGAGGTGATGCAGACTTATGCCACCGAAAACAAGGATACGCTGTTCAGCAAAAAGAAAAGTCTGGAATCGGCACACGGTATCATCGGATTCCGCACAGGTAACCCGAAACTGAAAAACCGGAAAGGCTTTACCTGGGCAGCTGTGACGAACCTTTGCAAAGAGTTCCTTCCGCAGTACATCCGCACCACGGAGGAACTGGCAAAAGACAAGCTGCTTGCCGACCGTGACGTACCGGAAGTTGCAGAACAGTTTGCCAACATTGGCGTAGAGGTGGTGCAGGATGAATCTTTCTACGTAGAACCAAAAAAGGAAAGCGATGCGGTCCAGACGGCCTAAATACACGTATGAACGCCGTGGTCCTCTATGGATTGTGTATCGCAATGAATACACCCAGTCCACATGTGAAGGCACTCCCATAGCGGAGTGTCATTCACCGGAGGAAGCACGAGACAAGGTTTACCAATTAAATGGATGGAAGAAAAACAACCATGGCAGAACTAACCTTTAATTCACCCATCCGGCGCGACAAGTGGCCGCGCTGGATGATCAAGCTTCACGAATATCTTACCCGAATATATGACAGACCTATTCCGGAAGTCGATTATGACGATTACGACAGGCTCAGACGGATAATATTAGAAAAAATAGTCATACTCCGGAAAGGGATGATACTGAATAGGACTTCGATATTCGTGTACATCGTAAAAGGAGACAGCGGATATGGAGTTGTTATCCTTCGAAACAACAAAGTAGCAATAACCTATTACCTGGAATAATGAACAATCGCACAAAAATCATTCTGTTCACCGCATTTTCCATCATCATCGGGCCGCTGATTATTTTGGGATTCATCCTGAAACTTGCAGGAAGAATGCTCGATATACTTGGCTGGCTCTGCTGGATGGAACCACGCATGGCGCGGAAAGGATGGAATGAATTAATCAGAAAAATAAAAGAATCATGGAGCACAAATTAGGAGAAACGTTCACCTGGAACGGACATACGCTCGAAGCGGCCGAAGTGGAAGACCCGGAACATGCATGCACGGGATGCTGGTTTTTCGAACACGCCATAAGCTGCTACGGGAACGGACTTGAATGTATGGACAATTCAAGAAGAGACCACACTAACGTAATATTTAAACAATCAACAAAAACAGAAGAATTATGATGCACAACTGGTTTACATGCAAAATCCGTTACGAGAAAGTAGCCGAAAACGGAATGAACAAGAAAGTAACAGAGCCCTATCTGGTAGACGCTCTCAGCTTTACCGAAGCTGAATCGCGTATTATCGAAGAAATTACACCTTTTATCAGTGGTGAGTTCGAGGTGTCTGGAGTTGCAAGAGCAAATTATGAAGAAATTTTCCCAAGCGATGAGGAGTGTGCCGACCGCTGGTATAAATGCAAACTGTGGTTTATGACACTCGACGAAAAGACAGGAGTGGAAAAACGTACTGCCAGCAACGTACTGGTGCAAGCTTCCGACCTTCGCGATGCCATCAAGAAGCTGGACGAAGGAATGAAAGACACTTTGGCTGATTACGTGATAGCTTCCGTAGCCGAAACCGCCATCATGGACGTGTATCCATACGAAGCAGACCCCGATGTGAAACCTGAATTTAATGATGCAGACAGAAGATGAAAACAGAAAAGACCTATATCCATCGCCGCGTATGCCTCTGCCGCCAGTGCGGAGGAACCGGCAAAGTGACCGTGTATGCAGAAAAGGATTTTCAGCATCAGTACCCCGAACATAAAGTGTGTCCGCAATGCCAGGGCAGCGGACGCGTCTGGCTCAGCGGAACAGTAATCAAGCAGATTGAACCGTATGCAGAACCAGAACCTTAATCTGTTCAAGCCTCGCAGGGTGGCAGCCAAAGTCCATTACAGCGCAATCAATCAGTTTATGTTTGTATGGATCAAGCACAGCCGCCCATGCGACTTGTCAGTCAAGCGTTCGAAGCAGAACCCGGAATACCTGGGCATCTGCTTCGATGTGGAAAACAACTACACAATCAACATGATGTGTGATTTAAAAACAAGTCTGAAAATTGAGATTATTGATTTATGAAAGAATATATGAGACAAATACCGTTTACGGTAGATATGGCGAAAAAAATCCACGGAGGTCTGATAAAAGGAGAAATAAAAACCCGTGAAGGAGGAAACGTAAGAGGATTGATTTTCAATGTAAATAATGAAAAATGGCCATTATGCGCAGTTGTAACAAAGAATAACGGGAAAGAAATATTCCTATCATTTAATTTAGACGGTTCTGCTCTTCCTTACATGAATACATCTGTTTTTGACCTTACATTGTATGTGGAAAATGAAAACCGAAAGAAAGTATACATCTCTCTCCCAATTACAGGTATGGAAATGGAGAAAGTAGTGTCAAAGGCAAATGATAGAAAAAAGCTATTATCTTTTAAAGGGTTCGATCCGGTAATCCCGTTCGACGTATCACCAGATTCCAACGCATCTTATGCGGAACACATGGGGCGAGACATTCAGGCTCTCTTGGAATGCGATGCAGTCTATTTCTGTCGTGGATGGCAAGGCAGCAAAGGATGTCAGGCAGAATACGAAGTAGCGAAGATTTACGGGAAACAAATGGTTTTTGAATAATATGAGCGAAATAGAACAAATAATGGATTTCATCGACCAGGTTCTTTCAGACTTTACCAATGAAGGAGCGATGGAAGTTCTGGAAGATGTGAAGAGTGAGATAGACATTAGAATCGAATCATGCGAAGAAAGTACGTACACAGTAACAAGTGAGTAATTATGAACTCAAACGATCAAGAAAAATTATGTAAAAACGGATATGTCATTCTCAGAAGAATGGACAACCCATTACCTCATATAAAGTACAAGAGTAAGTCAAATCCAAGGTCATGGAAAAAATATGATGGTAATTACCAAAGTAAGGCTTACCGTGATAGGATAATGACAGAATTGCTTAAAAATGAAAACTACATTGAAGACTAACAAAAAATCCCCGACACCGCCAAACCGGATGCCGGGGATTTCTGTCAATTATCAATTGATAAAGGCAAAACTACGGCAGGAAAATGAGGATGCGTTGAGCAAGTCGTGCCACAGTGTGAAAAGATGCATGAATATGCTGATTTGTGTGTGTTTTTTCGTATTTTTGCGGAAAGTCAGTAGGGTAATATGGTCAGGAAAAGTCGTCAGAAAATAGTGGGAATGAGCTATGCTTTCCGCGTGCAGGATATTGTGCGGATTTACGATGAGCATGCACGCAGCGGGCTTTCGAACCGTGAAATCCTGCGACGCTATATCTGGCCGAAATACCGCATCTGCGAAAAGACTTTCTACAACATTATCAACGCCAGCGCCGATCCGCGCGTGACGGAACGCATCGCCCAGGCAGAGCGACAGCTGACGCTTTTCGGTTAAAAAGTCTGTGTGGCCTGGCAGGTGAAATCGCTGATGTCTTCCACCAGTTCCTCGTGGTTATGGTTGGTGCTGCTTCCCGTGCGGCGGGTCATGCAGACAGACTCTTTCCCGATTGTCATACATAAGTTGAACAGGTGCGCGTCAATCTTGTCCAGCAAATCAAAGCGTGCCAGCGATTCCTCCTGAAACACGCTTCCGTCCCTTGCGCTTCCCTTCCATTTGGTGACCACATGCAACCGGAACGGTACGTCTGCCTGCTGGGTGATTCCTCCTAATGTGCGCCACTGCACGGGACGGAATTCAATGAACACAGCCGGAGTGTCGAACGGCTCTTCCTGTTCGATGAACTCCACCTGCTCGTTCCACAGGTCAATGTGCCGGATAAGCGGCTGTCCGCTTTCGTCTTTCAATTCTTTCAGTGCTTCGGTCAGGCCGAGATAAAGCATACGTCTCATAGTGCGTCAAAGTTTTTAGCGTTATTGTAAAAGATTTCTTTCAGCAGTTTTTCCAGGTCGGGATGGTTCCCGATGAACTGGCGTTTGGGGATGGTGATTTTGCTTCCGGCCTTTTTCATTGCCATGGCACGGTAGAACTCCGCTTCGGCGGTAAGCGCACGGTTCCGCTTGTTGTTGCGCGGTGCGCCGTTTTTCTTCCGTTGCAGGTTGTTACTGAATCCGTCGGCAGCCTTTCCTCCGGTTACGGTCTGATAGCGGTACCAGAAATATTTCTTCATCTTGCGGGTTACGGTGATAGTGCCGCCTTCGTTGTGTATCCGGGCATACGGCTCAGTCGTTTCTATTACCACACTGTCACGGTCGGTTACCCGCCCCGTGATGCTACGGCGCAGGTTTCCGGTGCGGATGAGCAGTCCCCGGCTCTTGTCGTCGTTAAATTTGCGGCGTGCCCACTTCTCATTGAAGAAGGCTTCGCGCTCAAAGTTCCGGTCAAACTCATCCAAAGCTTCTGTACGTATGTCTTTCAGTGTCTCCCTTACCAGCAGGTTGATGCGCCGCTGGAGATGACGGGTTACCTGGTTTGATTTTTCAGCCATTATACATTGTTTTTTTAATGAATTAATCGTATATTTGCAAAAGAGAGAGTGACTCGAGGTACTGGGTTGGATTGCAGATCCTTCACTAAAGGCTTCAGTCGCTCTCTTTTCTTTTTTTCAGTTTCTCCACGATGGAATAAAACTGGCATCTTCCGTCCACCAGTTCCCGGATTACGGCAAATGAATCTTCATCGGCTATGCGGATGCGCAGGTAATGATATTTCATGACCATGGGATTCCCTTTTTCATCTGGACGTTCCAAAACGTGTTCGGCATCTTTCAGCAGATTAATCAGATTATAGACTGCTTCATTCTTTGCCCTTACAAATTTGTGAGGCTGGTTCAATGCTTCCTTGATACCGTTTGAGGTAAATTCCACAGGGTTTTGTATTCCCTGCACCAGCACGGTTTTACCGACCAGATTCTCTTTAGCCCACTGTCGGGCAGCTTTACGCTGTTCCTGTAACCGTTCTTTTCCGGCACGCATTTCCTGAAGTAGCCTGCATGCCCGGCACACCTCATTGTCCGGAATGTCGGCGGCCAACTTCATCTTGTCTGGGCGATAGTCGCATCCGTTACATTTGCGCAGGGTGTAGCCGTTGTATGCCGGGAAGGTGGTCATCCGCTTGCCGGGATTGAACATGAACATTTCCTGATATTTCCCGGCGGTGGCCTGACTGCCCAGGTTCATGGCTTCCTGCTCGTTGCTAACGTGGTATTTGTCCTTGCGCACTTGTACTACGGTGCAGCGGCAGCCCCATCCGTTCGGCGGAAAATATTTGTTCCAGAACGGGCTTTCGATGGGCAGGGTGATGTTATGTAGCATCCGGTGGGTACGTCGTACCCGTTTGTCATACATGGTCCGGTACTGGAGGTTATATCGGTCGCCGTCCTGTTCGAACTGCTTCCATCGTGCGGCCATCAGTGCGGATGCCTGGGCAAAGTTGTATTCCGTACGCAGATACTGCACGTTGTAGGCATCATATACCTTTTGAACATCATTTAGGAACTGATTAAACGGCTTGCGGTTTCCTTCCTCATCCAGCAGGGAGGGGAAAGCCTCGTTCAGTTCATGGAAGGTCTTGATGCCGCTGAACACGTAGTTCGATTCCTTCAGGCGTTGCACCGATATGTCATCCAGAGGTACTTCCTTCAGGGCGGTATCTACCGCTCCGTCCAGCACGTCGGAATGGGTGCGGATGAAACGCTGCACCTCTTCGGCGGTCAGGCTTTCTGGCGAGATTTCTGCCTGCTGGTAGAGCCATCCCATGAGCAGTATCCATCCGGCTTCCAGGGTGGGGAACTCCACTTCGTCTTCCGTTTCGTTTTCTTCCTCAGCCGCCAGTTTCAGTATTTCGGCGTACCGCTGATGCAGCCCCTTATAATCGTCGGGGCTTAGTCGAAAAAAGGGTGTTCTCCTTCCGGTAATGCCAGTTTCTGCTCTTCCTTTCCTGATTTTTGTTGTGCCGTTTTCTTCACATCCGGAACCGCTATGGAGGAAGTGTCTTTCTTCCGCTTCAGCGGGATGTTGTATTTGTCGACAAAGTATTTCGGCTCTACTTCGTAATGCTCCAGCAGCAGACGCTCGTAGGCCACCTGCTGTTCGGGGGTATAGTCCACCGATTCATCCCATGCGAAGCGGAATCCCTTCAGCGGGAATCCGTGACGGATCATGCGGGGGATGAGCTGCCAGTTCACCAGGTCACGGATGAGGTCGGCATCCTTCTGAATCAGGTTTTCCAGCATCTTGCGGTGCACCTCGCTCTGCGAAAGGCTGGCACCGTCTTCCATAGTCATGGTTACTGTAAGGATTCCTTTCGATATTTCCGAGTTACAGCGGTCGATACGTTTGTCGTACACATTGAACGCATCGGCACGGGTGCTTTCCTTCAGGTCGACGGTAGTTCCTTCGGGGAACAAGCCGTAAGCGGCTGCTCCCATGTCACGCAGCATCCGTTCAATACGGTCGTATTCCTTCGGGTCGCGGCTGGTGGTAGTCGCCACTCTCAGCGGCATACCGAATATTTCTCCGAACATATCCCAGAACGAGCACATGTTCTTTTTCGGAATGGTCTGCTGGGCGCATTTCAGATACAGGCCCAGATTATGTGTGCCTCCGGCTTCGATGCACCAGTCTTTCATCTCGCTGTTCCGGTAGTCGTAGCCCACCTGCCAGGTGTCGTTTTCGTGGGTGATGATGACTCCGTATTCGGGAATGACATGAGTACGGGGAATCAGGCTTACCCGGTTGTAGGCCATCCGTCCGTCCACTTCCACCACGTCACCCAGTTCAATGAGTGAATGGCCGTAGTAATTGCTTTCCAATGCCAGTCGCAGAAGTTCCTTGAACCAGGGAGCTTCCAGCAGTTCCGTCAGTTCCGGATTCTCTACACCCTTCACGTCGCAGATCTTGAAACTCTTGTTCAGTACGAATCCCATGCGCTGTTGCACGCATCCGGTCAGGTGCAGGTCGGCATCCACATCGGTATAGAGGTTCAGCAGACGTGTACGGTTCGGGTTGTCCACGTTGATGGCCATCTGCCATGCACGCCGCCAGTCGGCCAGATCGCGTCGTGTCAGTGCTTCGGTGAGCAACTGGAGCTTGATGCTCATTTCCTTGATGCGCCGTCTTTCGGCGGCATTCATCCGGTTGAGATATTCTATTTTCGGTTTCTTTGCCATAATCGTTACCAGATATAGTTGTTACGTTTGTCGGAGCCGTAACGTATGCCGGCTCCGGTCTGTTCTCCTTCCTCGCCCGTGGGTTGCAGTTCGGGCAGGTTCATGACTGCTTTGCCTGCCTGCACTTTCTCCAGGTAGGCGATGGCGTTTTCAAACTGTTCTTTCCGGATTTCATATCCCATCTTCTGCGGCAGGCTGAGCACCATGAAGTAGAGTGCCAGGTCAGCCACCAGTCCCACGAGGTCGAGGTTCCTTGCTTCGCCTTCGGCGGTGAAGGCCGTCTGCATGTCATAACGTCCGTCCAGGTAGCTGGCTATCCGGTCCATGGCACGGCGTTCGGCCAGCAGGCGGTTGTCGTCCGTGGCCTGCTGGATGATTCTCAGCGCATCGGCACTGACCTGTATGTAGTCTTGTTCGGTGATAAACATAATTACCATGAGTTTTTAGGAGGTCGCCGCACGCCAAGCCGGGGTGTGAACGAAGCCTCACGGGTTTGTTTCTGTAGTTTATATATGGCACCCTCGCAGGCATCCGGAAAGTCATCGTGTGCCCGGCTTCCCTGCTCGAAGGCCAGCGTCTGGTCAATTCCGGCACGGAGGTCGGTATTTTCCTTCAGCTTCTCGTTATAAAAGAAGTATCCACGTTCCCACAGCGGGCTGACGGCTTCCACACGGGCAAACTTGTCGGGTTTCTTCCGCTTATCCGGACTGATGGGAAGCTGGTAGCCCCGTGCATCACCTTCACGCTGGAATTCGTCCAGGATGGTGTCCTGCATGAAGTTGGCTTCCATATAGATGCTGACCGCCGCATCTTCAGGCAGTGATTCGTAGACATCGTAGAGCCAGCGAACCATTTCGCCCACGCTGCACTGGCGGCAGAAGGCACGCAGCAGATGCAGTTCCCGGTGTGAGGCGGTTTTCAATCCACGTTTGGGACGGCCTATCATGGCGGCAGCCTTGTAGTCGTTTTTTCCGGAGGATTTCCACGAAGGGTCGATGTAGAGTACAATCTGCTCGTAGTATTTCAGTTTCAGCATCCGTCTCCAACGTATCCACCGTTCCTGGAACACGGCTCCCTCGGTGATGGGGTTGTTCATGTATTCCTTCTGGAACGAGCGGTAACCCATGAACCGCTCGCGGTCGCGCAGCTTTTCGATGGTGTAGAACTCCGGCCATGCAGGATTCCCGTTGCGGTCGATGGCATTCACTTCGATGGTCTTCACGGTCGGCGTGTCAATGATTTTCTGCAGCACGGAGTTTTTTGCAATCAGGTTACCCACCATGATGAAACGCCCGTCCTTTCCGCCGAAGCAGCCGAACAGGGCTTCCTTTATCCAGTTGGTCATCTCACGTACACGTGTCTCACTCCGGCACATTTCATCATCGTCCAAGTCATCCACCACGATGTAGTCCGGACGCATCTCCCGGAAACGCAGACCACGGGGCGACTGGCCACGGCCTCTGGAGAAAAAGGCGCACTGGTCGCGTGTGACGAACTCGCCTTCCTGCCACATGCCGCTGTTGTATTGTTCGCCAAAGTCCCGGATGAGGTACTGGTTGTATTGCAGTTCTGCCTGCAAGTCTCCCAGCAGACCGTCGGCGCTGTCTTCACTCTTGCCCACCAGTACCATGACATGCAGTTCGCTCCGGAACTTCAGCCAGAGCGGGATGCCGATGTCAAGGTGTACCGACTTGGCATGACCGCGCGGCCACTTGCAGACCAGTCGCAGTTCCGGATGGGAGGCGATGTAGCGTGCCGCCTCGTTGTGGAATTTGGCATTCGGACACTGGCAATAATGTGACAGGTACCGCTGGCAGAAACAGTCGTAGTCCTTCAGAGCACGGGCGATGTTCCGCTTGCGTTCCGCTTCTGTCTCCACCCGTTCCTGTGAGGTCATCCGTTCCACCCGTTTGCAGTGCTCCTGCCATCGTTTCAGGGCTTCTTTCTTTTCCTGTTCCGTCATGATCAGCCTCCTTTCTGGGCGAAGAGTTCATTCAGGTAATCGTTGTGCAGCTGGTTTACGAGCTGGAACAGTTCGTTGGTCAGCTGGGGATATTCATCCCGGTGTGCGGCCAGCCAGTTCTCAAAGTCAATCATCGTGTCGATACGGTCTACCACGCTGGCCTTCTTCTCCAGCTTTTCGATGGCGGTGGCCGTCTTGATAAGCTTGTCGCCCAGGCTGGCCAGCATATCCTCGTTTCCCGGCTCGTTCGCCTTGTCGAGCAGGGAGTTGATGGAAGACAGCAGCTTGTTCACCAGTTCCGGACGGGTAATGTTGCGTGCCGCCTTCATCTCTTTCCAGCCCAGGGTGTTTATCCAGCGGCTGAGCGTCTGACGGCTCACTTCCACTTTCTGAAGAATCTCTTCCTGTGAAAGTCCGCTCATGTAGAGCACCCGTGCCAACTCCTGTTTTGTGTCGTTTTTAGCCATGTTTTACCTTGTATTTAATATTCGTTTACGACAAAGTTCATCCATTTTCGTGCATCCACGAAAAAGGGGTGCAACCGTTACAGAGAACAATGCATCATTTACATACTTCTTTGCAACCGTTACACACTTTTTTGCCCGGACGGGAAAGGCAGAGTAAGTTTGCGTCAAACGAACGGAAAAATGGCAAAACGAATCAGAATATCGAACGAAACGCTGAACTGCTACGGCACGTGGATCCGTACCGAAGGCATCGACCTGACGCAGTTTAACCGGAATCCCGTACTGCTCTGGATGCACCAGCGGGGCGTGGTAATAGGAATGATAAAGGATATACGCGTAGCGGATGGAGAAGTGACCGGCGAACCCTGGTTTGATGAGGTACGCGAAGAATCGCGTCTGGCAAAGCAGCAATGGGAAAAGGGCACGCTACGTATGGGTTCGCCCAACTTCGAGATACTGGAAACAAGCGAAGATGCTGCCTTGCTGAAACCCGGACAGACCCGTCCTACCGTAACCCGCTGCAAGCTGATGGAATACAGCATGGTGGACATCGGCGGAAACGACGACAACATCCGGCTCTCATACGAGGGGCGGGAAATCAGGCTGGATGCAGGAGGCGGATGCGACCTGCCGCTGTTGAAGGAAAGTTTTAATGAAAACCAAACATTACAGACAATGAACGAACAACTGAAAACCATCGCCCTGATGCTGGGGCTGGCGGACACCGCCACACTGCAGGAAGTGCAGAAACAGATTAACGTATTGCTCGGCTACCAGGCGGCCAACACATCCCTGCGTACCGAGAAAGAAAAACTGGAAAAGGAGCTTGACACCTTACGACTGGCAGGTATCACGTCGCTGGTGGAGGAAGCCGTGACTGCCGGAAAGATTGAATCCGGGAAGAAAGCCCACTTTATCGAGCTGGGAAAGAAAGTAGGCCAGGAAAGCCTGAAACTGACCTTTGAGGCCATGCACGGCACGGTAAAGCCGTCGATGATGCTGAACCGCACCACCTCGCAGGCGGCAGGCGACTGGAAGAAACTGAGCGAAGTTCCGGCAGAGGAACTGAAGCTGATGCGAAAGGACGACCCGCAGCAGTACCGCAGGCTGTACAAGGCAGAATACGGTGTGGACTGTCCGGAACTTAACTGATTGTTGAACACAAATTAAAACACGAACATGAGAAAAGAAATCGTAAAATTCGTAACCGGCACACTGGTGAATGTGCTGATGAGTATCGTTATCCTCAGTTTTCTGGGTGTGCAGAATGCAGCAGCCTGGGGAGTTGCTGCAGGTGTTGTTATTCCGATGGCATTAGGTAAGTTTATGCCCGAAGGCGCAGCCTTGGAAGGTGTCTATACCGAAGTGTGGACGGGCGAGCTGGTGAAGCAGCTTCGTGGGGGTATGACCGCTTCCTGGCTAGACGGAGTATCCGATTATTCGGCTGCGGTAAATAATGAAGTGGTTCACCTGGTAGATGTGGGCGGAGATCCGGACGTATTGATTAACAACACGACGTATCCCATCGCCGCACAGGAACTGGAGGACGGCGATATCGCACTGGGTCTTGACAAGTTCCAGACCAAGAAAACTGCCGTATCGGATGATCAGCTCTTTGCTATCTCTTATGACAAGATGGGAAGCGTTATTGAGCGTCACGGCGATGCCATCACCATTGCCAAATTCAAGAAAGCGGCCCATGCACTGGCTCCGAACAGCAATACGGCCAAGACTCCGGTAGTGCCCACATCCGGCGACGCAGACAACGGACGCAAGAAATGTACCCGAAAGGACATCATCGCCCTGAAACGCAAGCTGGATGCCTTGCAGGTTCCCACCGCAGGCCGACGTCTGGTTCTCTGCTCAGACCACGTGAACGACCTGCTGGAAGACGACCAGAAGTTCCGTGACCAGTATTACAACTACACTACCGGAAAGATTGCCAACATGTACGGATTCGAGGTGTACGAATTCGAGAACTGTCCGTACTTCACCAAGGAAGGAACAAAAGTTCCGTTCAAGAACTCACCTTCGGGCACCGACCATCAGGCATCCTTCTGTTTCTACACCAAGCGCGTGTTCCGCGCGCAGGGTAGCACCAAGATGTATTACCGCGACGCACAGACCAACCCGGACTACCAGCAGAACGAAGTAAACTTCCGTCACTACTACATCGTACTTCCGAAGAAGATGGAAGCCATCGGTGCCATCTACAGTTACGACGGTTCTACTGCTCAGACATCCGACCAGGAGGGAACGGCTGACAAGAACTGGGCTGAGACCAGACGTGAAGCTGAAGCCGCTAAAATGGCCATGGCTATGTCTGAAGGAAGAGAGAATGGCGTGAGCGGACTGGAAGAAAAGTTACAGGAAGACCCTGCAGCCGGTGAGGAACTTGAAGCATAGGGAGGACTGAAGGATGAAACACTTTACAATGGGTGAACTTTGTGCCAGTACCACCGCCGACGCTCATGGAATCAAGAATACACCGCCTCTTCAGGAGGCGGGTAATCTGAAAGCCCTTGCCGACAATGTGCTTGACCCTCTTCGTGAATGGTACGGAAAACCTATTACCGTCAATTCAGGGTACCGTTGTCCGCAACTGAACCGGCTGGTAGGAGGTGCGGCAAGCAGCCAGCATCTGAAAGGAGAAGCTGCCGACATTACAGCAGGAAGCAAGGAAGAAAACCGTAAACTCTTTGATTACATCAAAAGCCATCTTCCTTTTGACCAACTGATTGACGAAAAGAATTATTCCTGGGTGCATGTGTCTTACAAGCGCGACGGAAACAACAGAAAACAGATTTTAAAACTTTAAAGCACAACAAAATGAAACGGATTATCTTATTTTTCAGCCTGTGTCTGATTACAACACTGGCTTCATTTGCGCAGACCGTACTTCCGGCTGCAGAACCTGAAACATCGTTCCTTATCGACCTGGGAAGCTTTACCGGAATCGTAGCCCTGGTTTCTACCTTGGTGACACAGATTCTGAAAGTTGTTCCGGCTATTTCCGCAAGCAAGCTGGCTAAAATTTTGATTTCATGCGGTGTGGGCATGGTGGTATGTATCCTTGCATGGCTTTTGCAGCTAACCCCGTTACTTACAGGCTATATCTGGTGGCAGGTGCTGATTTACGGACTAGCGGCCGGATTAAGCGGATGCGGATTCTATGATGTGATTAAGGCAATCGGAGCACTGTTTAAAAAAGAGTAGAGCATTATGGACTTGACTCTGTTACAGTCACTGATGGAATGGCTGGCTCCTGCCGGCTGGCTGGTAACTGCCATTGCCTGGTGGCGTGACAGGAAAGTGTACCAGGTCCGTGCAGTGAAAGAAACCGAGGGCACTTACAAGGCTTTATATGACGACCTCAGTGCAACGGTATTGGAATTAAGCAAACAACTACGAAAACAAAACGAACGGAATATCAATCATGAAACGGCTTTACGCAAACTACATACTTGCAGGTATGCTGACCGCTGTCCTGCTATCATCTGGATGCGCCAGCAGCAGAAAGGCCAGCTCGGAAACCGTCCGCTCGGACAGCCTCCGAACGAGCGTAACCGAGCAAACAACTTACGGGCCGGTCCCGAAGAGGACGGCGACCTGCTCGGTGAGTGCGGAGCAGTGGCTGAACCTGAGTAAGCTTCCTGCCGGATTTGGGCTGAACTATCGGAACGACGGTCTGAATATTGACATACAATCGGACGGAGAAGGTGGCGTGAACGTCACGGCAACAGCCGACAGCATAGGAAGACAGGTTACCGTCAAGCATACTGAAACGGAGCACCGGATACGGGATGAAACTACCAGCAGTGAGGTGAAAGAAAGACGGCCCGGCTTACAACAGTGGATTGTAGGAACAATTATTGCGGTGCTGTTACTTTTTCTTATTTGGGAACTGATTAAAAAGTATTTAAACAAAAATCAAACTCTATAAATATTATGGCAGATACAAGCAACGGAATTATCTATGGAACCGCCGAGGTGAAGTTCAAAGCTACCGAAGGAACGGATAAAACAATCGGTTGGCTGGATGAAAACGGGATGCAGCCTGCGGGAAACGCACCTTCATTTATGGATGTATTCGCCGCTCAGGTTACCGACGGACCGGTAGATTCTATCTTGCAGAACCCAGGATCGGATGCCTTCACCATGAATCTGATTCAGCTCAAAGCGCAGAACCTGGTAGACATCTTTGGAGGAACAGCAGAAGATGACGGCTCATATACTCCTCCTGCCAACTTCGTGGCAACAGGCGTGCTGACCATCAAGACGCATTCCGGACACAGCTTCCGTGTATTCAACGCCCGACTGAGCCGTAACGGATGGCAGAACGGTCTGAACATGCAGAATGTATTCGCGTTTGGAATCAGGGTAGATATGCTGAAACCAGCCGACGGAAAAGAAAGACGCTGGAGAATCTATCCACCGGGTGTGGTTCCTGACACATCTGACGCAACCGCTGATGCAGAAGAGTAATGAAGGCACAAGATATTGAACTGCTGGCAGGCATCTCTCTCAGTGACGGGGGAATCAGCCTGCCGCTTCATACGATACTTCGGAAACGTCCGTTCCGCATTACGATGAAGACACCTACCACACGTAGTCTGCTACGAATAAGCATGCGTTATCTCCGAATCGGGGTGACTCCGGAAGAATATGATGCATACGACCTGGACCAGCGTATCCGGTTTGTCTTCCTGCATGGAAAGGACATCAGTCGCATCGTGGCATACGGAATTGTGAGAGGGCCTGTACTGGGAAGAGTACTGAACCGCATGGTGGCATGGATGCTACGGGAACTGATGACACCCGACGAACTTTCCGCCGCCTGGCGGCAGGTGCTGAACAGTACATCTACCACGTCTTTCGGGATTATTATCGCATCGGCAGCAGCTCTGAACAAGATGCAGCCCTTAGCGAGCCGGAACGAGAGCGCAAACGACAAGAGGAGTTAAAGAAGGGACACACGGAACCTTCGCATAGCCTTTTCGGCGTAGTAGGTCAGCTGGCCACGGAAACAGGATGGAGCATTGACTACATTCTGGATAAGGTAAATGTAGTTACCCTTCAGCTCATGATGGCAGACATGCCTCACTGGGTTCCTCCGAAGAAACCGGACCTGAAGCAGCAGATCCGTGAAATGGAGGAACGTGAAAAACAAAGAAACAGTCGCACACAAACAACAGAAAACACCAATCAGACAAAGGGAATGAACCCGATGGAGTTCTTTACCAATTATGCGGTAAAGGACTGATTATTCATCATTATAAATTGGAATCATGGCAGTACCTGTAAAGCTCGAGATATTTATGGAAGATCTTACCAAATCCGGTTTGCAATCTGTTGGTAAGAATATAGATGACGTGGAGAATCAGACTTTGCAACTTATCTCTGCATTAAGAAAAGTACGTGCTGAACAACAAAAAATAATGCAAGATAATATTCATTCGGGCAAAAATTATTCTCAGGATTTAGCTAGAATACAAGCATTGACAGGAAGAATAAATAGGCTTGAAGTAGGATTACGAGAGTACAAAAAAGTACAACAAGATGTATCCAACAATCCAGGATATATCGACATCGACACAGAAGCCGTAACCCGCAAGACCAACAACCTGAAAATGCAGTTCAGCCAGGTAGCAAGAGAACTTCCTTCGCTTGCCATGGGGCCGCAGATGTTTATCCTCGCTATCTCCAACAACCTGCCGATGCTGGCGGATGCCATTGCCGATGTGCGAAAGCAGAACGAACTTCTGGCCGCATCCGGACAAAAGGGTGTGCCGGTATGGAAACAGCTGGCAAGTTCAATATTCAGCTGGCAGACGGCACTTGTGGCCGCCATATCGCTGGGTATTGTGTTTGGAAAAGATATTGCGAACTGGGTAAAAGAGCTTATCAGCGGTAAAAAGGCTATTGACAACAATAAGGAGGCTTTGGAAAATTATAAAAAGGCCATGCTTGATTCTCAGCAGGCAGCACAGGAAGAGATTGTGCAACTGAACTTACTTTATCAGGCTGCTGTAGACAGTTCCAAAGGAATGAATGAACGTATATCAGCAGTAAAGGAGCTGAAAAAAGAATTTCCTCAATACTTCAAGAATCTTAGTGATGAAGAGGTGTTAGTGGGAAAAGCTGCTGACAAATACAATGAACTTGCCACAGCTATTATGGCTTCAGCAAAAGCGCAAGCTGCAAAAGAGACACTGATTAAGAACAGTAAGGAAATACTGGATCTTGAATCAAAAATAACGGAAGAATACAAAAAACAAGAACTTAACGAGGTTAAAAGAACGGAGGTTGTAGGCAAGTTGAAGGAAGGACAAAATAGAACATTTCTTCCTGTAAGCAATGATGTAATTGATGCTGTAAACCGGGATTATGACAGATTCTTCAATCAAAGCGAAGAAAAGATTACTGAATGGAGAAGGAAGATTTATGATTTGACCAAGTTCAATAAGAATCTGGCTAATCAAGTAAACATAGAAGATCTTCTTTTTGAATCAAACGGAGGAAACAAAACGGAACAAAAGCAGAAAACCGACTACGCCTCCCAGCTTGCCGATGCCCGCGTAAAAGCACAGCAGACTACGGAAAAACTCCGTCTGCAAATCATGGTGGAAGGGATAGCTAAACGAAAGGCTTTGGCTAGACAGGAATATGATGAACAACTTGCCGACATTGACAAGCAGGAACGGGATATGCTGTCAAAGATGGATCAGGCTCGAAAGCAAGGTGACAATATCCCACAGAGCCAGTACGACGATGTAAAGAATACGGCAAACACCAACCGTATGCTGGCAGAACAGGTGTATAACGAAAAGATATATCAGATTGAACAGGAATATCGCGACAAGGCCACGCAGAGCCTTATCGACTACAATAAACAATACGGAACGTATCAGGAGAAACGTCTGGCCATTGCAATGGATTACGCCCGGAAGATTGCCGCTGCGGAAACAGAAGGAGAGGCCGACGTATTAACCCGTGAACGTGACGACAAGCTGGCCAGCCTGGACTTTGAGGAAATGAAGAAAGGGATGGACTGGGACAAGATTTTCGGTGACCTGGAGCGTGTGTCTACTGATACACTGGAAAGCCTTCGTGAGAAGCTGAAACAATACCTGGAAGGAATAGGCGATGACATCAGCCCTGAATCGTTCAAGGAGGTAATGGATGCTTTCAAGAATATAGATTCCGAGCTGGCCGACCGTTCCCCATTCGAAACGATGAAGAAGGGGTACGAAGATTACAAGTCTGCGATGGAGGAAGTACGTTCTGCTCAGAACCTTCTTCAACAGGCACAAGTAGGCGGAAGTGTTATCGTGGAAGAATATGACGAAGCAACCGGAACCCTTACACGTAAGCTGATTACTCAGGCAGAAGCGGAGGAAAGACTTCGTGCCGCCCAGGATAAACGATACAGTGCCCAGAAGAGTCTGACTGATGCGGCAAATTCTATCGGACAGAAAGGAATGGCAATCGTCAATGCCGGAAACGACATAGTGGATATGTTAGGAAACTTTGGCGTAAAAGTTCCGGAAGCGGTGAGTGAGACATTGAATGGAGTCAGCCAGGTAATGAGTGGACTCGAAAGCATTGATTTGACAAAACCATTCAGTGCCATTACTGGCTCAATTAAGATTCTGACTGGAATAGGCAATACGATAGCCGGACTGTTTGGTTTCGGAGGTGCCGATTATTCCGGGTATGAAAATCTGAAATCAAAGTATGAAGGGCTGATTGATATATGGGATTCTCTTATTTCGAAGAAGCAGCAATACATTGACATCGACTACGGAATAGAAGCTCAGAAAGCAGCCGAGGAAGCTAAAAAATTGGTAGACGTGCAGATTGAACGCCAGCGGCAGTTGATGCATTCTCTTTCTGGAAGCGGGTCTAGTATGTTCAGCCATTCATTAGGATACAGAGTAAACGAAAGAATGGGTAGCTCTGACTGGGCAAGACTGTCACAATTAACAGGAGCTAATATACGTGAATTTGGTGACGTAATTAATTTGGATGCGGATGTAATTGGTAAGGTCCTTCAGGACGAAAAATTTGTGTCTGTATTGACCGAAGTCAACTCTGAGTTTGTGACCTACATTCAGAATATTGACAAGTATAGCGAACAGTTGCAGGAAATTGCCGAACAGGAGAAAGAAGCATTTACCGGGGTAAGCTTTGATGAATTCCGTGACAGCTTTGTGAGCATGCTGTCGGATTTGGATGCTACCAACCAGGATTTTGCAGACAATTTTGAAAAATACCTTCAGAACGCCATATTCTCTTCTCTGATTGCTGGAAAATACAAACAGCAAATTCAGGAATTATATGACACATGGGCTACAAAAGCAGAATCAGGAGGTGAACTGACCAAAGATGAAGCCGGTATATTAAGAAACAAATATCAGGATATTATTAATGATATGCTGGCAGAAAGGGAACAGATAATGAAAGATTTCGGTTGGGAATCTTCATCTGCGGATTCCGGAAGCAGCCAGTCACCCGGCAGCGGTGCGCTGACCACCATGAGCCAGGACAGTATATCCACCTTTGAAGGAATAGGACGGAACATGCAGACGCATCTGGCAAATACGGACAAGTTTGTGCAGGAAATCCGAAACACGCAGAAGCAGGACAGCCAGACGCTGGCCACAATAGCTGGGCACACTGCACATCTTGTGGAAATACACGATATTTTAAGTGATATGAAATTGAACGGAATACAGCTGAAGTAGCTTTTAATTTTTAACTATTAATTATTAACTGAAAAGTGGACCTGACAGGATACCTAACAATTAACGGAACGGACGTATGGACGGAATACGGTGCTTTCCTCGGTGAGACGGAAGAAGGCGGACACGTGAACATGGATGCCTTGCTTCGAATGCCAAAGGCAAAGGACATTACCACCGTCGACTTCCGGGAACGGGTAGGGGTAGAGCTTCCTCAGAACCCGAACGTGAAGCTGAACAGCATCGAACGCACCTTGCAGTTCTGGCTTCGTGGAAGCTCCGCAGATGACCGACTGGAGAAATACCAGCGCATGATGACACTCATCACGTCGGGTATGCTTGCAATCGCCGTGAAGAATTACCGAACCTACAATATGGTTTACCAGGATATGCCGGCAGACCCGGAATGGTACGAAAGCTACGAAGGCGACCGTTTCTATGTGCTGTTCTCCGTAAAGTTTCTGGAGCCGCAGCCATCCGTTTAGGAATCGATTAAACACAGATTAAATGACGATAAAATGGAACTGAAAATATACGATAAAGCCAACAACCTCCGGCTGACAGCCAGCCCGAACTCTTCTTCCAGTGTTACGGAAGAAATAGGGGGAGAATGCAGCGTATCTGCATCCTTCACCCATACCGAATATGTGCCGCTGGATGTGGATGACTACATCGAGGTGGAAGGCGTTCGCTACAAGGTAAAGTCACGTTATCGTCCGAAACAAAAAAACACACAGACTTATGAATACAGCGTAAAGTTCTATGCGCCGATACATGATGCGGAAGATACACTGATGCTGTTCCAGGAAGGTGGAACCACTTCTGAATTCAGTTACGACGGTGGTCCGCGCGAACACCTGCAGTTGTGGATAGACAATATGAACCGCCGTGCCGGTGGAAATCTGTGGAGCATCGGAACGGTTATTACCGCCGAAAACAAGGTGATTGATTACCGGAATGTGAAGTGCTGGGATGCGGCATTTGGCAGCAACGGCATCGCCGCCACATTTGATACGGAAATGTGGGCAGACGGTTATGTGATTAATCTCTGCAAAGCTGAACGTGGGGAAGTGGTGGAGCTTGGATACCTTCAAGGACTTACCAATCTGGCACAGGAAGATAACGGGGAAGTGAAATTCTTTACCCGTCTGTTCCCGTTGGGCAGCACACGCAATATTGATGCGACAAAGTACGGGTATTCCCGTCTGCAACTTCCAAGCCGGGAAATATATGTGGACAAGAATGTAGACTTGTACGGCGTGAAGGAAGAAACGGAAGAAACTGCGTTTGCTGAGATATATCCTCAGTATGTGGGTACGGTTTCGTCGGTTCGTACGGAAGAGAAAACCAGCGAGGAAGGACGGAAGTACACCGTATATTACTTCAAAGATAATGGAATGACCTGGAATCCGAAAGACTATGAGATCCCGGATCTGGACTATATGTTACAGTTCCAGACTGGCGAGCTGGCAGGACGTGGAACTGACGGTTCCTTTCAGGCCGCATGGCACGAAGGCACGAGGGAATGGGAAATCATCAACGTGTATCCGGACGACACAACTCAGGTTCCCGGAGGTGTGATTATACCGAATCCAGGTGACAAGTATATACCATGGAACTTCGCCATGCCGCAGGAATACATTACCGCAGCGGAACAGGCATACAAACTGGCAGTAGATGATTTTCTGAATACCTACAGCTTTGATCCGAACAAATACACCGGAACTACTGACCGGAACTACATAGAAAAGAATAATACACCGCTCCGCATCGGATGGAACGTGCGTCTGCTTTCAGAACAGTATTTCGGTTCTACCGGAGGATACAAGGATACACGTATTACAAAGGTGCAGCGCAAGTTGAACGACTTGTGCCAGGCTACGATTACCTGTTCGGATGAAGTTGGTACGGGGTGGAAATCTTCGGTGGATAACTCGCTGAACTCGCTACGGTATGAGGTGGCCAGACAGTCGGAGGAAAAACAGATTGATGTATTAAAGACATCAGATACAAAGACGCCATCGGATTATAATGTATTTTCTGCATTAAAGTCACTGAAGACGCTTCTTCGTAAAGACCAGAATGATTCAACGAATTATCTTTTGTCATTGCTGGGTGGCGCAAAAATCGGGAAAAACCTTACTTTCGGTGAATTTATTACGAATGTATCTGGTGGTATGATTGATGAAAAGGGTATCGCGGAACTCGAATCTCTTTTCCTGCGTTCTGAATTAATTGTACCTGCTATCAGATACAACTTCATGACCTACTTCATGGGGTACAATATAATATCACCTGGTGGCGGGCTAAAAGTTAAAGATTTCACCGATAATGGGGATGGTACATGGACTGTTGTTCCGGATTTGGATGAAGGAATACCATGTGGACAGTATGTCGATGATATACTGACCGGATTCTGGTATGATAAGAATGCGGATTCCGGAGATTTTGCAGGATTTAGAAAAATGCAGTTCCGTGTTATGTCTGTAGATTATGTCGCAAAGACGTTTGTTATGGCTCCAAGGCCGGATACAGAGTCTGTTCCATATAAGGAACTGAAACTTGGTCAGACTGGAAACTTTACGAACGAAAACCGTCAGACATATATTGTGATTGATACTCGTGATGGTAGTAATTGCATTACTTTATTCGAACACGCGAACACATGGGACCCTGAGCCGGCACAGATGCCTGCGTGGTTCGGTAAGAAAAGAGGAATGACCGTACAGGGTATTAATGCAGACAACTATTCGGCCGTTTTGCAGAATATCATCATGACCGGACTTATCTATCAAATTGATGAAATTACAGGAGATACCGTCCGCGTGCCGCTATGGAAAGGAGAATGGAAAGCAGGGAAGTACGGTTACTATAATGAGGTTTCCCACAATGGTTCACGTTATATCTGCGTGAATCCAAAGGGCACAGAGCAAGAACCAGGAACAGGCGTGGACTGGATGGTTACGGTAAAGAAGGGAGAGGATGGGAAGGATGGTGAAGCACTTAATCCTCGTGGCCGATGGGAAGCCTCACAGGTTCCATATTATAAGAATGACCTCGTTAGTTTTACATACGGTTCTTTTGTTGCGTTACGTGAAACAAACGAACCTCCTTATCCAATAGCAAAGTATAAGAACGGGAATTACCGTCGCAAAAAGGATGGTGGATACATTTTAGCGGGTGCAAGCAAAAATATGACTCTTAATCCGGACTGGCAGATGGTTACAGCTCCAGACACTAATGCAAGTTTCTGGCTGGATTGCCCTGTATCTACAATCGGAATTAGCAGCGTTGGCACGCCATCCCCATCTTCCGTATTGGTTACATGCAAAATGGGAATACGTGGTAATGTACAGTTGTGTAGTCTGTATTACCTTGCGGCCAGAAAATACAACGGAAGCTGGATTGCACATGTATCTCCTGTCAAGTCTTTCGAGTTGTCTGTTCCTGCTACAGCAGGTTACACACAGTTCGCTGTTAGAGCTTATCGTACAGCTGCCGATGCCAATGCCTGGAATGATAACTATGTCTGCGAAAAGGGAATAGGTGTATCAACAGATGGAACTAATGGTAAAGATGGTGCGGATGCTGCATTCCTTTATGATAATGGCCCTTGGAAATCAGGGACTACTTATGTATGGAACGACACAAGACGCGATAAGGTGATTCATATGTTCAATGGGGTGTATTATAATTTTCTCGTAAAGAACAAGGGTACCAGTGTGACGGTTGCCCCATCTTCCGCAAATGGTGATTCCAACTGGGAAGCTATGAATAAGCTGATTAACATTGCTACTGATTCGCTGTTTGCTGATGGTGCGAATGTGGCAAACTTCCTGTTTAAGAACGGTGTGTTGCGTTCTCAGGACGAGACAGACGGTGTGGCTAATATCATCATGAACGGGAAGACTGGGTATTTTCACTGTAGTCATGCAGACATAACAGGCACAATTAATGCTATTGGTGGAAACTTTAAAAATGTAACTGTACAAGGTACATTCAAGACAAAAGAATCAGGAGATCGTATAGAATTGTCTACTGATACTAATACATTCAGTTTTATAGGTAGTAACAATGTCCATTATCTGGAACTGTTCTTTAATATTTCAGGCTCCACAAAAAGTGCAAGAATGACTTTAAATGATGATTATGGGAATGTTACTACATTATCTCCTGGAACTTTTAATCTTGATTTTAATTTTTCTGGAGTACCTGCAGATGATAATGGAGAGACATTGACAACATTGAACTATGGACTTCAGATATATAATCGGACTAAGGATAGACTTGTATTTATCTCGCCAAGAAAATTACAATTTAATGATGGTGGTAATATTTACGAAGGATATACTGGTACTGCAGAATATGTACCGCCTAATGGATACTCTAAGACGCTTTATTTTAAAAATGGTATATTGTATAAAATAGGATAATATGAAACTGAATTTTAAAGAACTACATGTTTACAACGGTGTTTCTCGAACAAAAGAATCGATAGAAGATGTAAGAGAATTGTTTGCCGATGCCATCTACTCGGCCGGCAATGGTGTGGCAGCCCTTGAATTATGCCGGAAGATATACAATTCAGATGGTGAAGAAGAATATACAGACAGAGAAGTGGAGCTGATTAAGCAATACGCTTCTCTTGGTACACCTCGGTTCATAGAGGCTGTAATGACTATGATTGATAACGCTAAAAAACAAGAAAATGAAAGCATACAAGAATCTGGAGCAGCAGCTGGGGATTGATACCAGCCAAGTAAGAATTATAGAGAAATCACTACTGGAAAGATATAACTCACAGAGTACGGAGAAAATTACTCCAGTATCAACTCTTGACGAGACACCAGTGTCAGCTACTCTTGGTGAACTGTCATTGATAGAAGTCACAGAGGAACAGTTCCAGGAAGTGCTTCTTAGCGAAGCCATTTCTGAAATAGCTGATAAAGTGTTTCCAGTAAAGACATACGAAGGTATCAGAGATGTAATTAAGTCTCTGAATGACTCCGGTCACATCAAAATCAATTCTAGCAAATTCTTAAAATAAAATTAAAATTGAAGTAATATGAGTACAATAGATATGACACAAGTGGCTGGACTGCAAGCCGTCAATGAAGAAGGACAAGTAATAGGTACACTTTCAGTAGATGATTTGACAGAGTTAGTAGCAACTAAAATTGTTCAGGAAGCTAAGAATGAAGCGGTTTCTACACGTTCGGCATCCGTGATGTCAGAGGCATCCACACTCGCCGCCACCGACGAGTATGAAGACCAGCTTGCACTGGATACTAACCCGGCTTACATTCGTTCTCTGGACACAAATGGAAACCCTAAACGTACTGCAATTGCTTCCCTCGCATCAGTTGTGGGAGGACTGATTGGAACGGCTACTACTAATCAGGATGGCTTGATGCCGGCATTTAGAAGTATGACTATTCATTATAATGATGCAGACAATGTCGTAAAATACACTTTGCCGTCAAATCTTGGATTCTCAATGTGCATCACGGTCATAAAAAATCATGAATCAGCTGGACAAGCAGTTGTTTTTGTGACTGGTTATCAGGGAGGCATAGTTGCAGATGCTGTCAGAAAAGGTTATTATTTGAAAGGTATATCCTATATCACAAATTCTGATAGTATAGATATTTATGTCAAAGTTAACTCTTTTGTGTTTGTAACAGCAAAATGTATGGGGGCAAGCGACAAAAGATTTATCAAATCAGCTTCTCTTGTTAGTGAGATTCCAGAAGGGGCTAAAGAAGTACAATTTTAGGATATTGATATTTCCGTAGATGTATCAATTGAATCAGATATATCAGTACCGTCATGTATTCTTCCCATACGACTGGATATAAATAAATGAGCATCATAAACTGAATTAGGGATAAACATATATATGGACGGCCCAACGATATAGAATTTAAAACTACCTAATCTACCTGAAATTAGCCTTCCGGTTCTGACGGGAATTGTTGACTCAGCTCCGCTACCGAGTAACAATTCAACATGGAATGACTGTTCAGAACTACCGTAAGAGCACCATTCAACGGAGGCAAGTGTACCATTGTAGGCGGTTAAAGAAAAAAGTTTAATATATTTACCCTTTTTCCCTGAACCAGTGATAGTGATTTGAATACCTACCATTCTGACATGTTCTGTCCCCATTAGACCATTTTTACTCAATGTTGCTGTTCCTAAAAGTCCTCCCACGTGTCCGGAAGTGGGAGGTTCTTTTAAAAAGTAAAGAATATTAACTTATCGACACTCCTTTAAAACTTAATCCATATCCTCCGGAATTTGCTGAGATAGTTAATATATTGCTATTTATATTTAAAGAGATGTCATTCGGTAAATTGCTGATTATTTTATCGAGTCTATAGTTTTTATCATCTGCACCGCCTACTATATAAATTAGTGCCCTTCCTCCTGTATAAGGGTAAATAATAGATATGATATAAACAGACTTCTCTAATGTAAATTTGTATGGATTAGATTGTGATACATTTGCAGAAGTGGATATTCTTTCAATTCCATTAGAAGGCAGTAGTCCTCCCACGGGTGCAGATTTGTTAGAACAATACAAACAATGTATCTTCGGACGAAAAATGGAAAAAATCAGATACCGTCTTGTCTACAATAGAAAGAAACAGCTCAACAAGCAAGGAACAGCACTCGTGCAGGTAGAAGCATCATTGAATCAACGTAAAATCTACTTCAAGACAAACATCTATCTACGGCCGGAGAACTGGGACAAGCAGACTGCACAAGTATGCAATCATCCACAATCTAACGACTTGAACGCTATGCTTTTTGAATTCGCATTGCATCTTCAAGGCATAGAATTATCTTTTTGGAAACGTGGAATACAGCCTACGTTAGCTTTACTTCGTGATGCGATAAAGAAAAACACTCCTATCAATGTTACCTTCACCGTATTTGCTAAGGAATACGTTAAACATTCAGATAGGCGGAAGAGTACGAAAGACAACCTGATAACGACAATCAATGTCCTGCAGGAATTTAGGACAGGGTTGGACTTCAAAGACATAACGTATAGCTTCTTAAAGGACTTTGAAGCGTATTTACGGGAGAAAGGAAATGGAGTGAACACGGTTGCGAAACACCTTCGGCAGCTCAGAACGTTAGTCAACGAAGCCATTAACCAGGGATACATTCATGCAGACGATTATCCTTTTCGGAAGTTCAAAATCAAGCAGGAGAAAGGACGGCACGAGTTCTTGACTCCAGATGAACTACGAAAGCTGGAGAACCTGGAAGTAGAAGATAAGAAACTACGTCACGTGCTGGATGCGTTCTTGTTCTGTTGCTATGTAGGTTTGCGATTCTCCGACTTCTGTCAGCTGGCTCCGGAAAACTTTATTCGGGTAAACGGCAAGCGGTGGCTTCATTTCAAATCCATCAAGACCGGAATTGAACTACGACTTCCGCTGCATCTTCTATTCGAGGGAAAGGCACTTACGATACTAGACCGCTACAACATAGAAGAATTTGCCAGCCTTGGATGCAATTCAGACGTGAACAAATACCTCACACAGATAGCCGGAATAGCACGTATCCGGAAGCACATAACCTACCACACGGCACGGCATACATGTGCTACCTTACTCATTCATCAAGGGGTTCCAATAACGACAGTGCAAAAGCTTTTAGGGCATACTTCTGTGAAGACGACGGAGATATATTCTGAGGTTCTTTCATCGACAATTTTACGCGATTTGAAGGCTGTAAAGACGAGGAAAAAACGGCTCGATTTTCAGTCCAATTTTGTCGCTCGGTAGAGAATCGGTAGATTTCTTAGACTCTACCCATATTCTACTTATTAAGCTTTGTCAATCGCATAGATTACTATATTTTTGTGATATAAATCCGGGAAAAGAAAGCCCCCGGCTTGTTTAGTTAAAGTATAGACGCCAATCACATACTCTACGCAAATGCGCAACCTCACACAGCCGGGGGAAATATCCTCCACTGTGAGGCTGCGCATTTTATGCATTAAATATGTGATTGGCGTTACAAAGATAATTAAATAATCTATTATGACTGCATTTGAGATATTATACTTTAACAAAGACTTATTAAAACGGCTTTTTGAATTAGGTCTAAAGGTTAGTGATTATAAATATGTAGATTTATACATTGACTATGAAAATATGTACAACACGGGGTATAAAGTAGTATACATTGTATCTGTTTTATCCTCAAAATATAGAATATCAGAAAGAGAAATATATAAGATAATCAATAGAATGAAAAAAAACTGTGCGCCTTGTTCAGTTTGATTATAGCTTATTTTTTGTGTTTGACGTGATCATTCAAGAATTTTGTATCATAATCAAACACAAAGAAAATGAATACGGAATATTTATCAGCACCATTACCATTTGTAGGACAAAAAAGAATGTTTGCACAGAAATTTAAAGAAGTATTGAAAGAATATCCAGATAACTCTGTTTTCGTTGACTTATTTGGAGGTTCTGGGCTTCTGTCACATATTACTAAAAGAGAAAAACCGAATGCAACAGTAATATACAACGACTATGATAATTATAGGATGCGATTAAATAATATCAATCGGACGAATACATTACTATCTGATTTGCGTAAACTTACGATTGATTGTCCACGACAAAAATTGATTCCAGAGCCGATACGAGGGTTGATATTAGAACGACTTCGTCAAGAAGAAACGACAGGTTTTGTTGATTATATTACCATATCTTCTTCATTACTATTTTCTATGAAATATTGCATGAATATAAAGGATTTGCAAAAGGAAAGTTTTTATAATAACATAAGGAAGCAAGATTATCCGTTATGTGCTGATTATCTGAATGGGCTTGAAATAGTTTCTTGTGATTACAAAGAATTGGTCAAGAAATACAATAATTTACCCAATGTCGTATTTTTAGTTGATCCTCCTTATCTTTCTACTGAAGTCGGGACATATCGCATGAATTGGAGGCTTTCAGATTACTTAGATGTATTATCCATACTAGTGGATAAGTCATTCATTTATTTTACAAGCAACAAATCATCTATATTAGAGTTGTGTTGCTGGATGGGTAATCATCCCAATATTGGTAATCCGTTTAATAATGCGAAAAAGGAAGAATTCAATGCTAGAATGAATTACAATTCTACTTATACTGATGTAATGCTTTATAAAAAAGAATTTATTTAGTATTTAAGTAGTATTTAAGTAGTATTTAAGTAGTATTTAAGTAGTATTTAAGTAGTATTTAAG
>OGGG01000317.1_pt1 | contig 57344 bp, 56 predicted proteins | sample 1571201 | NCBI WGS metagenome assembly OGGG01 (sample SAMEA2581946, study PRJEB24529) | metagenome | biome: Human gut stool | place: China | collected 2011 | reverse complement strand
AATCAATTTATGCTTATGTTTGAAAACAGAATCCAGATATAAGAACAAACTTACAACTGAATCCTGTTTCCATTTACACAAAATTTTGGACAGTGTCTATAAAACCGTTTATAAGCATATCAGACGAATGCTTATAAACGGTTAATTTTATATTATACACTTATTTTATATGCTTCAATTTTACGATAAAGAGTTGCCAGTCCTATTTTTAAAAGACGTGCGGTTTCTGTTTTGTTGCCATTGGTATATTGCAATACTTTGATAATATGCATTCGTTCGATTTCCGCCAGTTCAAAACTATCTTTCATCGGTGAAACATCTGACTTACGTTTCTGTAAGTCGAGAGGCAAATCTTCGAATGTTATTTGCTCTTCGCATACGATTGAACATCTTTCTATAACATTTCTAAGTTCCCTGACATTTCCTTTCCACTCTGCATTTTTTAATATATTAAGCACTTCTGGGGTTATTCCTGTAATTCTCTTTTTAAGTTTATTGGCAAATTTCTCCAAGAACATATATGACAGACTTTCAATGTCTTCTTTTCTCTCTCGCAGCGGAGGTAAATTTATTTGAAAAACGGATAATCGGAAATATAAATCTTCACGGAAATTACCATTTTCTATTTCTTTCTTTAAATCCCTGTTTGTGGCTGATATAATTCTGACATCTACTTTTGTTGGTTTAGTGTCACCTATTTTTATATACTCTCCAGTTTCCAGAACACGTAGAAGCCTTGCCTGGAGGTCAAAAGCCATTTCTCCTATTTCATCTAAAAAAATGGTCCCATGATTAGCTACTTCAAATAGTCCCTTTTTATCCTTTAAGGCACCCGTAAAAGCGCCGGCTTTATAGCCAAATAGTTCGCTTTCCAGCAAGTCTTTACTAAAAGCCGAACAGTTTATATCTACAATTGGCAGTGCAGCTCTTTCGCTGGCCTGATGAATGGCATGCGCAAAGACCTCTTTTCCTGTTCCTGTTTCTCCGGTCAGCAATACAGCTGCATCTGTTTTGGAAACTTTCTGTGCCAATGTTATAGCCTGTTTAAGTTCTTTTGATTTTCCAACAATAGAGTCAAAAGAGTATGCTATAGAGGTTGTTTTTTTACCTTTCTTTTTTTCAGTTTCATCGACTGCACGATTTATCGTAGGGATAATTTTACGGTTATCATCCCCCTTGGTGATGTAGTCAAACGCTCCATTCTTGATAGCTTGTACACCATCTTCAATATTTCCATGCGCGGTTAATAATATTATGGCGGCATCGCTGGAATATTTTTTGATTTCAAAAATAAAATCGACTCCATTTCCATCAGGTAAGAATACGTCGCAAAGAATCACGTCATACTGTTGCTTGCGTAATTGCTGCAATGCATCGTTACAACAACTCGCTGTGGATACTTTATAACCTTCTAATTCTATAATCCGCGCTAATAATTTACGAATAGGTTCTTCATCATCTATTACTAGAATTTGTACCATATATTGATTGATTTTTATACATCTTTATTAGATACAAAGATACTATTTTATTAAATACAATAAGTCCTGTCAACAGGTTACTTGATCTATTTGTAATGTGTTAATTTGAATAATGGGAAAAATATAAAGAAAGTCTGTTTCAATTTGAGACAGACTCATTGATAATACTAGCTACATACACATTTGCTGTTTATATTGTTGAAGTTGGACTTACTATTATCTATTTCCGATGCAACATCGAAGCATGTTTAATTATCAGCGTTTTAGCTTTTTAATCGGTACAAATAGATTTTTGACAAAGAATTCATTTTCTATGTACAAGTGTAAACCTTTGTTTTTCAGTCTTTTGTTGATTTTATTTGTACCGCCTTTCTTCATTCAAATTTTGTATATCAAAAATCAAGTATAAAACTTTGATTCTTTGATAGTTTTATCCCATGCGCTACATGATGATGGTACAACAAAGATAGTTCTTTTTTGTGAATTTCTCAATGTATTAATGAGGAAAATAATAATATATTTAGGTAATACTTGTGGTGTAATCCGGAGATTATTTATGTTTTTGATTATGTAACAAAATCAAAAAAAGTAAGACGATATTACATCATTACCATTGGGAACTTAATTTTTTTCTATGTTGTTTCCAGTTTAGGATACTTTGTCGTATGTTTGTTTTCCATGTGATAAAACGTATAATATGACAGATAGCATAGAAAATATAGGTTTGATGATTCGGAATGAACGTCTTCGCAAGGGACTTACTCAAGAAGAACTGGGTAAACGTATAGGAGTTGGAAAAGCTCAGATTTCAAAAATTGAGAGTGGAAAAGGACTTACAATAAAGACAATAACAAAAGTTCTTGATGCTCTTGGTATGTCTGCTTCTATTATCTTACAAAATACGCAGGCAATTGATAAAAATGTGATTGTATATATCGTTGCCGTTATCAATGAATTTGCCAAGACTTATCATATATCTGTTCGTGAAGCAAATAATTATTTAATACGTTTTAATGGTATTGACTTCCTTACGGAACATTATGAAGCAGAACATCTGCTTTCATTGGATGATGCCATTCAGGATCTTACTCAAGTTTGTTTAAATAATGGAGGTGGCATTCAATGAAATTATATCATGGTTCTGATGTTGGGTGTAGCAAGCGGTAGGATATTGAAAATAGATAAAGTACTGGTATTTTAATGTGTGACTTTTCATTTTTATATATAAGAATTTATTGATTCTCAATAATATTCGTAACTTTGCAATATAATTTATATATAACTACGATGCAACATAATAGAATGAACATACCTGCAAATATATTATATCGAAGCACAAAATGCTTTGAGCGTGTGTCGTATGTTCATGCATCAAGCATTGAATCATTGAATAAATACAAATACACTTTCCAACGATCTTTATGTATACTATTGAGGGTACAATGATGCTGATACCCCTCTGATAATGATAATAGAAAGCCGTCGGAAAGTCCTGATTAAAACTTTTCGACGGCTTTCTATTTATGCCTTTTGGTGACATCCGCTTGATGCGTCCTTCTCCGTCAATTCCGTCCATGGGCAAAATACAATGTATTATTAACCGCGCAGTGATGCGCATAAATGAACAAAATTATGAATTATAAATTTGATGGAAGCAGGGTGTTCTTTACATCCGACACACACTTTAACCATACCAATATCATCCGGTTCTGCAACAGGCCTTTCAAAGATGTAGCCCACATGAATGAAACGATAATAGCCAATTGGAATAGCGTGGTTGGTCCTGATGATATAATATTTCATTTGGGAGACTTTTGTTTGGGAGGTTCTGCCGAATGGATAAATGTACTAAACAGATTGAATGGAAAAATATATCTTATAGCTGGCAATCATGATATAAAGAATCTCAGGCAGAATTATACGAAGTACTTTGAACATATCACGATGCAGATGCATATTGAAGTTGATAAACAGAAAATTTATCTGAACCATTGTCCCTTCCTTTGTTATGGAGGAGCATATCGCGATACATGGCAGCTTTTCGGACATGTACATACCAGTAGGCATAACACCGGAAAGGATGTTCCACGGTTGAAAATGCTTTTCCCGACTCAGTATGATGTAGGTGTAGATAACAATAATTTCACACCGGTATCATATGCACAGGTAAAGATGATAATAGAGAAACAGATAGAACAATCAAAGGAAGGAGACTAATAAAATGAGAATACAATATATGAGTGATTTGCATCTCGAATTTCAGGAGAATAGCAGATATCTGAGATATAATGAATTGTCTGTAACAGGTGATGTACTGGTGCTGGCAGGAGATATTTTCTACCTCAAGGATAAGACTGCTCCAGTTATGAATTTCTGGAAGTGGGCATCCAAAAATTACCGTCAGGTATTGATTATTCCTGGTAATCATGAATACTATAACTATTCGGATGTGATGGAACGCGGTTTTCAATGGAAGTGGATGTTGCGGGAGAATGTGGGTTACTATCAGAATCAGGTTGTCCGCATCGATGATACAGACTTTGTACTGAGTACACTCTGGTCGCATATCAATCCGAATGATGAGTATTTTGTATGGAAAGGTATGAACGACTTCCGTCAGATTAAGTTCGGCGGGAAGCTGCTGCAAGTGGAGGAATTCAACCGGATGCACGAGATCAGTATTGACTTTATTCGGAAAAACATCGAAGAGAGCACAGCAAACCATATTGTGGTGGTCACACATCATTTGCCTACACTCCAAGTAGTAGCAGCGCACCATAGAGGATCTGTTCTGAACAGTGCATTTGCAAGTGAGTATGATAATTTAATCGCCAATAGTAGGATTGATGCATGGATATATGGACATTCGCATACCAATATTGATACGGAAATAGGAGGGACCAGGGTAATCTCTAACCAGATGGGATATATTTTTGCAAATGAGCATCTGATGAATGGATTTGAATCGGGCAAGTTTATTGAAATTAAATGAGTACAGCGATGAATGAAAGAGAAATCATAGATAGAAAATACCTTTGCGATTTAGCTAAGGAAGTTGGTCTGACTACATTAGATCTGGAAGCATTAGGCGAAAATCATCATTGGGAAATTGTTGTTGAAGGAAATTTACTGGAAAGGATGATTGAGACTCAGCGTCAGTTTGAACGTCTTGCCGTGATTGGTGATGAAGAGTGTCGTGGGTTTTATATAGAGGTGCCTCGGCCAACATCAGAAGATTGGGGTAATGCAGAGGAACTGATTGCTTCGGGAGAATACAGCAGCATGGATGCATATCTGTCGGACTGGCTTGCGTTTAATCCGATGGAAACGCGCTGGTTCTATGTAACCTCAAGAAAACACGGGAATAACCGGTCGATTCATGTTACCGACCGGAAATTTACCCACTTTGTTATTTCTAACCGCTCCTCGTATAATGAAAAGGAGTTCGATGATGTTTGTTGCAAGGAGAACCTTTCACGTTTTTTCGACTTTTTGAATCTTATGATTGGTGTTATTATAGCAGATTCCGACGGGTTTAATGAGTATGTAGCAAACAATCTGCCATACCAACAACGTACAGGTAGGATTTCCAGAAAGAACCTGGTTCGCATAGTTCCGAGTCTTAGGATTGATGTAGAGGACCGAGAAATGACAGTTAAGGCTTTAGAGGACTCAATACAAGGGTGTTCTTTGTCTCCTATAGAGACTATGACCATACGAAAGTATTGTAAATTTTATCGTATTGCTAACGAAGCTTATAAGGCTTATCATAGGAAAAAGGGTATCGGTGGACGTATCAATAAGGATTCAAAAAGGGATCTCCAAAAAATCTCGGATGTGGCTTACTACAAGTATATGAAGTATGTGGATGTGGAGAACCTTTATAACATCGACAGCCAGGAGGATTTCATACGGTTTGCAACGGATCATTACGGTGAACTTGGGCTTTCACGTTTGAATATCTTAGCTTCAAATGTTCAACATCAGGGATGGAAGATTGTTGTTTCCAACAGTTATTCATCCAATGTCGGATTGGCTATGGAGGTGGCTGTCTCCCTGTATAAGGCTGATGCTCCATTACATATTTACGATGCAGAGAAACTTCTGAGTATTCTGAAGGAAGAGGATTTTGTCCGATTGGTTCCTGATTCATACCATAACTATATGGGATATCAGGACGAAGGTACCGTCTATGAGCTTCCTTGGGAGTATGAATGTTCTGATGAAAAAAACTCTTTTCTTACTCTGGAACAATATCATGATATTATTTCTCATACCGAATGGGAGCCTGAGAAACGTGTAGAGCCTATTTCTTAATGGAACGTCGTAATTAAAAGTTGGCTTATCTCCGTATTTATGCGTGGTTGATAAGCCATTTTTTTTGCAATCAAAACTTCATGAGGGAAATAGCGAAATTGGATATGGAACAAATACAAAATATAGGATTTATAATCAATCACTATGATTTGACGATAAGTTTTCTAAGAAAAATTAGTTTTATTCTCAGAAATTACCTAGTTTTGTATTTATAATCTTCATAATAGTGAAGATTAATGCTTAAAAATATATATAAATATCATTATAATGATATATAAATACGGCTTATATGGTAGATTTTTATGAATACTCCACGCCTGAGCTTGTAAGGCTATTAGGTAATAGATTTAAAGAATATAGAATTCGTTGCAATCTCACTCAGAAAGATGTTTCTGAGCAATCCGGTATTGGACTTACAACCATCTACAAATTCGAGAATGGTACAGCTGGCAATATTTCATTGTCAACATTTATTGTGTTGTTGAAAGTGGTCGGACAGATTAACACTATAGACAATCTTCTTCCGGAGTTGCCAGAATCTCCTTACCTGATGCGTAGGGATGATAAAAAGGTACAGCGTGTCAGACACTCTAAATAGCATAAATTATGGTACAGTCATTAAAAGTAATACTTTGGGGTGAGGAAATTGGTAGATTGGCATGGGATGCCAGACGCAGGTTATCCTATTTTATGTATAATCCAGTCTTCTTGAAGAAAGGTCTTAACATTTCTCCATTAGCGGCACCGGTTGATGGGGCAAGAGGACTTACGCCTGTATGGGGAGAAGAGGCCAAGATTTATCAAAAATTACCGGCATTTTTAGCAGATTCATTGCCTGATTCATGGGGTAATCAACTTTTTGAATTATGGCGCCAGCAGAATCACTTGTCAAATGCAGAAATTACTCCTCTTGACAAACTCTCATTTATAGGAAAGCGTGGAATGGGAGCTTTGGAATTTTTGCCTGAGGTTTCAAGAGAGCGTAAGGCTGAAAAAATAGATATCAAATCATTGGCAAATTTAGCAGAGCGTATATTCTCAGAAAGAGAAAATGCCAGAATCCTACCCGAAGAGTCGGTAACAATGCAATCATTACTTACGGTTGGTACTTCAGCCGGTGGTCGTCAACCTAAAGCCATTGTTGCCATTAATCGAAAGAATGGTGAGGTCCGTAGCGGGCAGATTTCCGGATTAGAGGAATTTGATTATTATCTGGTCAAATTTGGGAATTCGCAATACAGCTCGGCAGAATTGGAAATGTCTTACTATGAACTTGCTACAATGGCAGGGATAAATATGATGCCTTCAAAACTCTATCAAGTGGACGGAAATAATCATTTCATGACAAAACGCTTTGACCGTAATCATGGAAAAAAGATTCATACACAAACTTTGGCCGCAATTAGCCCCGATGCGGACAGTTACGAACAATTGATTACAGTATGCCGGAAGCTCCATCTGCCGGAAACAGACTGTTATGAGGTATTCCGCAGGATGGTCTTTAATGTATTGGCAAACAATACAGATGATCACAATAAGAATTTTTCATTCGTTATGAGTGAGGACGGTACTTGGCGTCTGTCTCCTGCATACGATGTAACTTATATATTTGACAATGGAGGATTCTTGCCAAATGAAGATCATTGCATGTATATTAGGGCAAAACTTAGGGATATAACACGGGATGATGTTATTCAATTTGCTAAAGATAATGGAATACGTAGGCCTGATGCAATAATACGTGATATAGTTAATGCCATAAAACAATTTCGGACGGTTGCCACTAAATATGGTGTTGCGGAACAGTGGATAGGACGTGTTGAAAACACTATATTTGACCGTCTGAAATCATGGGGAGAGTTAGAGGAAATGGCTCCTGAAATATGCGAATTTGTCATAAACGGACATACTATAAAGAATATCCGTATGGAGCAGGCATATAAGGGAAATTTCCATTTGCTTGCTGAAATAGACGGTCATGAACGTAAGTTTATTATTGGTAAGAATAAAGAAGAGTTTTCACTTATTGAATCAATAGGCATAGCAAACCTGTCATCGGATCAGCTTAAAGATATGGTTGCAAAGTATTTTATTCACTAGAAAGTGTAATCGCCGACTTCGATAGACAGGTCTTTTTCATCATGGGATTCAAACAATTAATAGTTTTTGCATTTAAGATATATAATGGAAAGCACTCCAAGCAATATCACATATAAGTATTCAGCAGTCCAATATACAGACAGGTATGTGCTGAAATTGCTTATCGTCCATAAATAAATCTGGTAGGCTATAATGGTTACAGTCTGAAAAATGAAAGTTGTACGTGTGGCACCTGTCCCTGTGACAGCATTCATATATACATAACCAGGTAAGGCAAAAGCATAATTCAACAAAGCTACTGTAAATGGCAGCTGTGCTATTTGCATTAGGCCCTCATTATCCGAGTAAATATTAAAAAGTGGATTGAAACAGATTATAGAAAGGATAATAAGTGGAAATCCCACGGCATATCCCAAACGGATAACCCGGTTACATAACGGGAAAATCTGATTCTTTTGTCCTGCTCCCAACAGATTACTTACCAATGAGCCGGTTGTTGCTGCCAGTGAATTGACTATGACGAAAAACAAGGTGGATATGCTGCGTATGACATTTGTTGCTGCCAGTTCAAATTCGCCTAAATGCTCAATGGCTATGAAGAAGGCAAACCATGAGGCTACACCAATAAACGGATTGAACATGCTCCAGATAGATACACGGCAGACATGATGGAATATGTTTTTATTAAACTGCCAGTTCAGACCATAAACCTTTCTGTCCATTTTTCGTAAAACATGGATAGACAATATTATCAATGAGCATAATTCAGCAAAAGATGACGCTATTGCAGCACCTGCTATTCCCATATCGAAATAAAATATGAGAAGCCAATTACAAGGTATATTCACCAATACAGCTGTAAAGGCAGCTTTGTTCAAGGGCTTTGTAAGTGTTATACCGACCAGGAAAGATCGTAACGCAAGAAATGGGAAAGAAAACATTAATCCCCAAATGCTCCAGTCCAGGTAAGCTATAACAGCAGAATATACTTTCTCGGATGCAATCAGATTGCTCAGAATCAAGGGAGATAATATTTTCGAAATAGCGCACAGTAGAACTGCTAACCCCGACAGAAAAAGCAATCCCTGAAAGAATGTTCTACCTGTTTCTGAATATTGCTGCTCGCCATTACGCCGTGCAATGACAACCTGTAAACCTATACTGAATCCGAAACCGAGCATATAAATGGCGAGATACCAGATCCCAGCGAGTGCGGATGCCCCTAATTCTATTTCACCAACATGACCTAAGAAGATAGCATCAGTTATATTAATAAGTTGTTCGATAAGGATGCTCATCATAACCGGAAAGTTGATGAGCCATATGTTTTTATATGTATAGTTCATTGTTCAACATGATAAAATACAACAAGCCCTGTCAACTGGTGACATAGCTTATTTGTAAAGTAATTATTTGATATAATGGCAAAATAAAGAAGCACAGACCTGTATTATAAGCCTGTATATTAACAATAGCTTGAATTGAGAATGCTATTCATTATGCGCAGCTATATGCACAATTGCCATTTCATAGGTTGAACAATCTTTGTTTTTAATATCCTAGGTACAAAGGTAATAAAAATAGAAATAGGTTAATGCTTTCCTGTATTTTTATAATCTTTCGTTGTCATTCCATTCTCCGTAAAGAAGTCCTTTTCGGGTATTTTCTATGAATTTGTTCAGGCGACTTTCAAAAAGTTCAGGCTGATTCTTTTTAATTTGGATAGTATCAATTCTGATTCGTTTATATAAATCAGGGAATTGGCAGAAGTTGTTCCACACTACTGGGTCAGATTGTAGTCTGTGTAATATATCCTTGTCTATGATAAAACCATTAGGTGACATATCAGGTAGAACGGCTCTTCCTGCATCTGTCATCAGTCCTAATCGTTCCATTCTGCGGCATCTTTCTTTATTGAGCTCGGACCAATTGCTTTTTGGCTTTCGTGGACAAAGTTTCTGGACTGTTACATCATCTGCTATTTTTTTAGTAGTACTGTCTATCCAACCGAAGCATAGGGCTTCTTCTACAGCATCGATATACCAGAAAGTATTGTTATCCGTAGGTCTACCACGTTTTACCACTACCCAGCATTCTTTCTCAGTTTTGTGGTTCTGTATTAACCATTCACGCAGCTCGGTTCTTGATTTGACATCCAATAAATTATGAATTTCCATTGTCGGCCATTTTTGATTTGCATTTTGTAATTTTGTCCTTTCAGTAGAAGGTTATTGTTATAAATATTTTACTTTTTTCATAATGAATGCAAGACATAAAGAATGCTATGTCTATTCTTAATAATATGAATTTATATTACAACTTTTCGTGCGCAAATTCTCCATTAATCCAAAATGTAGCCTCTTTCCCTATGAAATGTAAAAGTACAAAATTAGGATCTGTATGGCCATACGGAAAGTGATTGATAAGCCAGTCTTGCCACATTTCTTTTCGTATGTTATCATCAGTTATAATCTCAATGATTCCTCTCAAGCCGACACTGTCACCATAGTTTGAATAACAAAGTCCGGCTTTGTTGTTCAGTGTGAAATCTGTAACCTTCACAGAATTGGCAGCGGTTGCCAGCCATACCTCATTACATCCTTTTGAACTGATTTTGGACATTGGAACCGGACGTGGAAATCCTTCGTTATCAATTGAGGCAATCGTAATGTCCTTACATTGTGCTAACAAGCCAGTTGCTTTTTCTGTAAGTGTTCTTTCATCTTTTTCTTTCCATCGTTTAAGAGTAGGGAAGAATTGTCTCATATTTTCCTTAGCCTGTTCCGGAGTAAGATTCCATCCTGTCTCCTTATTTATCTGATCCGTAAATTGAGCACAAAATTCTATCATCTGGCTCATGTTAAAATCTTGTGTGAATTGTCCTTTCTGATAACAATAAGAGCAGTATTCATTGTTCAAACTTCCATCAGAGTTTGTTCCTTTATTTGTATCAGTGAGAGGCATACCGCAACTTTGACAAAATTCTTGTCCCATAATACATTCTGTTAATGATTAAATTATGATTTCAAAAATACGGAAATATCTTCAATGTTCATCGGATGACTTCAAAAGATATTCCATTAATTTCTCAATATAGTTGAGTCCTTTGCTAGGATTACATTTTTATAAATCCTTATTGGCAAAATTTTCCCATACAACAAGCGGCAGGTAAGTATACCATATTCATCATCATTGCATTATATCAGAAGCTATATTTCCAATATACACGATTCATAGAGGAGAAAGATAGTAAACATTCATATAGAACTGCCAATTATTATCTAAGATCAATTTGTGATTAAAGGCTATTATTGGTACAACCTATCATATAATAAACAGATCTCATATTTTAGCTTTATTATATGATAGGTTAGATGTCTCAAAATATAGTTTATATCAGCAACCACTTCCGTCTATATTACATGACATTCCTTCTGTAATTGGTCTTGAAGCAAGTCCGGCTTCTTCTGGTATGAGTGTAACAGAACCATCCTCTAGAACAAAGCATGGAATACCTGCAGCTCCAACTTTTTTCGCTTCATTAAAAACAGGGCTGTTATCACGGATCCTTAGAAATTCCTTTAAATATTTTACATGCGAACCTATGTTTATAATCTCATATCTGTCGTCTCCCTGTATCTGCTCTTCAACATAAATACAGTCCGGACAAGTATTCATACTATAAATTTTAATCATGATGTATATTGTTATAAATTATTACTATTGTGCTAGGCATTGATAGTGAAAAATAAAAGAAGTATCACAAAAGTATGAAATGTCGTTATAATATAAAAATGCTTATTGCTTTTTTATATTTCTACGTTATGTGATACAATTGTTTTTTGATGAATTGATGAAATGATGAGGTAGTTGTTTAGATTTTGATTATGTCAATTTAGAATAAAAGTATGGTTTTAATGCATCTTAAAGAAGTTTTTTGTTAGATACTATTATCCCTTCCATACTATATTTACATTTGAAGTAATCAAGTTTATTTGTTTGTTACTTTAAGCTATGTTTTCTTGTATATTGTTATTTTGCTCTAATAATATTTTTGACAGGTATAGTGTACAGCAAAAATTTTATTTCTCAAGGTTATTCTGTTGTATAATTTTGTTGGACATTCCAGTATAAATTGTTTCAGTCGTATATGATATATTGGGGACTTTTAATAAAAAAAGCTCTAAGTCTGTATTGGTTTTCTATTGCTCTTGATATGATAAAAACGGCTGTAGCTGCTGGAGAATAACTTTTGAATTTAGCTAGTTTTAAGCCCTTCTTACGATTATTTTTGTGTGTTGCTTATATTGGTGCAGCTGATAATATTTTGATCCAAATTATGGCAAATTTTCAATCTTCTGTTCTGTAAACTGCATAACAAAATTACACAGCTTGCTGCCTTTTTAAACTGTCTTTTTCTAACGCCCTTTTTAGAAAGGGGGAATTAGGCTTCCCTCTTTTAAAAAAGTGAATAGGGCAAGCCCTTTTATAAACGCGTTTTTCTATGATAGTTTAGGGAAAAAGTGTATATCAAAATATCTGGTGAGAGAGCTGCTTTAATCGTCATTTTATCTGTGGTTAATTGTTTGATTTCTATATAACTAATCTCTTCCCTATAGTTTCTTATAATCTTAAGCAAACGGAACATGTTTTGCTCATTTTTCTGCAATATTACAAATGGATTTTTATCTATCCTTTTGAACAGATGTTTATTGTCGGATGTTTTTGCTGTATATCCGAGCATATTGATGTCAATGATATAAAAGACTTTTTGTTCAGTGTTTCTATATAGTGAATGAATAACAATTTGTTGAGCACTTTCTCCATTATTTTGTTGGTTATATTTTAAGTTATTAAGCAATAAATCTATTAGAATTATAATTGACTATTGATGGATACTTTATGTTGGTGAAGGTATTTATAATTCCCCTCAATTGTGAATGTTGTAATGATTAAAATCTCCAACTTTAGCCTTTTTTACTTCAATTATAGGACTAAAAGCTGGAGATTTTTAGACTGTAATTTATAGATGAGAAGTAAGGTGATTTCTATTCTTTTATCTACTTTATCTGATTAAAAATAGAGCCTTTCGAGAGAAACTATTTTATAATCATTTCCTTTTATTATATGGACACAGATCAATTGTCAGTTCTTTGAGCTGTTCATCCGAGAGATGCATATTTTTCAAAAGGTTCAACAGTTCTTCCTGACGTGGCTGCCCTAGTGTCATGCGATACAAGGCAAGCACCTTGATAAGACGTTCGTACTTATATCGATCGCGGCTGAGCGGATAAAGCGGAACAATACGCTCAATGTATTCCAATTTTGCCCGTTGTTCTTCCGTCAGATCTGCGACAGGAAGGCACCAATAAGGAACAATATCCGAATGGGTACCTTTCAAATTCGAATAAGCCAGAGAAAACAGTTCATCCCAAGTATGATAAGTTTTACTGCCATACAATTTTACCACATTTCTGCGAATAGCCAGACACTTAAATCGGTTGATACGACCTTCCCGTTGCTCTAGATCTACAGGATTTGAGGGTAGATTCCAGTGAACAATCTTTCTGGCATACCAATGAAAATCAAGGCCTTCCTGACCTATTGATGTTGTTGAAAGCAGGAACGGACGGAAAGGAGAATTGAAAGCCTTACGAATATTAGTGGTACGAGTGACTGATTTGTCAGTGACCGTTTTGTCAATGAATGGAATGGCAAAATGACAACGCATAAGTTGTTTCTTTTCTTCCATTCCCAATGAATCGGTTGTATCTATGCTAAGATTGCTTGTGCCAATAATAGCCTCCGTAACAGTATTTCCCAACATCTTTGTTTGTGTCATGTGGGCATATTCATCAAGTACAGCCTGTAGGTTACCTACCACACAGTAATCAAGAACTGATTCGTAATAATCATCATCGTTCTTTTTGTTATACATCAGGTCTATCACAGCTGCACTTTCAGGCTTGTTGAATACTGAGACGATTGTTTTAGCTACCATTTGGGCATCTTCTTCATTGCCGGATTGCCGATAAGCACATACAGCCGGTGAAGCGATGGCAATATCTGTCATCACATCCAATGCGTTTGAAGGCACATACAAGTCGTTCAAATCTTCCACTGGCTTTCCATCCAGTATTTTCATGAGAGTAAGAATAAGTTTGGCGTTGTTTCGCCCTTGTTGTGGAATACTACTTATGATAGTATTCTGTGCAAATTCTTCTTGAATTCTCTGTTTTATGATTTTCCGGATTGAGGAAAGTTTCTCTCCATAAAATGTGGTAGGAGAGAAAAGACCGGATAGGGTTTGGCAAGGATACTCTAATAATCCGTCGGCTCTTAAACGATTTTCGCCATAACGGTTCTTCTTTTGAGAAGTATAGCGTATCTCTGTTTCTACCTTCTTTAACTCTCCCAAAGTATATAACTCCGAATAATATGACATCATGATGGAAATCATTCTCGGTACCATTTCCCATGAAGAGAATAGAATAATCTTGGAGAAGTTGCAAGCTTCGTTACTCTCAAATACACCTCCAGCCTTATAGTATGGATTAGAGGCAGGAACCCAAAGCAACAACTGTGTTTTCTTCTCGTGACGTGTACCAAATACGAGGTCGTGGAGATACTTTAATTTTCCATTAGCAGCAGGAATGGGACGATAATTATTGATGGCATACTTCGATAGAAGCAATGCGTCCATTTTTCCATATCTTTTTACGTCTGAGTGTTGTAATGCCGAAGCAATTCGTTTCTTCAGTTCGTATTTATCCATAAAGGACAACAAATAAGGTGAAGATTTGACGTATTCCATGGGGAGATTACCTAAGCGCACTTTCTTATTTTCTTGATTTAGACAATCCATCAGATACTGCCCCTCTGCAAAAGAAAGGATATCTTCCGGCACGACCTGTATGTCACATACACGGGAATCGTCTATAATGCCACTGTTAAACCGTTCCGTACGGCACATCACTCCATACAGTGCTTCTTCTGCTTCATTCTTGGTTACCACAAGCGGTGTTAAATCAACCACATTTGTACGTTTGAGTGCAGCAGAATATGTGTGCCATATCAACTTGAACCGGTCCATTTTATCTTTTGTGGCATATAGAAAATCCATTACTTTCATAAAGTCCTGATAGTGCTCGTCATTTCCATTTGTATTTAACTCTTCAAGGGTGGAATAAGGTTTGTAGGGCGTAGCGGAAAGTAACAGAATCTTCGTATTGGAACGCTCGTTGTCAAAGAATTTGTTGGCCAGCATGGATTGCTCGTCATCGCCTTGTTCAAGCAACGAATTGAAGCGTTGAAACTCATCCATGATAACCAGGTCAGGATCGAGCATGTCAATACTGATTTCTGCGAAAATACGACGTAGCTTATTGATCATCTCTGCCCTCTGACGATTATCGCAACCATTTTGTGCGTACTCAATCAATTGATTTGTAATAGTATCCGACAATCTCTTCTGTAACTTACTATGCATTTCACAAAGATAATCATCTCCGCATCCTTTGATTTTTTCGTTATAAATGTTCGTAAGCTCCTGCCAGTTTTTAACATTGCAGCTAAGAAAATCACCGATAACTTCTTTATAATCTTTGAGTTGAGCCAGTCTGCATAAAATATTATACATCAAGGCACGTTCATTGGCCGTTCCTTGTGCACTGTAAAAACGGAAGGAAGTGGAAGGAGTCAGCGGAATTATTGATTCAGGCATTTCTCCCTGTTTATGCTGTTCTGCAATCCTTTTCTCAGCCAATTTGATATAGAGATGCTGCATTGACAGACGGCTCTCGCTGATGCTCATCCGATTTTCAACCCCTAATTTCTCAATGTTCTGGTCGGCTATGTTGGCATTCGAACAGATATAAACCACCTTAAAGAAGTCATCTTTCTCCTGCTTGTGCCATTCACGAACCAGGTTGATGACTTGTTTGGCTACGAACGTCTTGCCTAATCCCACTTCGTCGGCCAGCAATACCCGTCGATGACCTAAATTTTTATAGATATGTAGAATGCGATCTGCCGTAGCACGCTGAAAATCCTTTACTTCCTGATTCATAAGTGTTTTATTTGTTTAATAACGTTTTCAAATGTGTTATACATCTCCATGAAATGGTCTGGGATGACTGTCTCGTCTGCTTTCTCTACTATTTGCCGGATAGAAGCGATGCGATCAGGATCTTTATAGGCCATTTTCACCATGTCTTCATAAAGTGAGGTACTAATTTGCTGTTCCAAAGAGGATGCCTTGTCATTGGCCAGCTCCTTTTCCAGTTGTTGGCTTTCCAATATATACTGTTCCACCTCATCAGTTAGCATGAATGCCAGATAGTTGATGAACTTTCCTTTCGTATTGATAAAGTAACGGAATATTGCTTTGTCTCGCTCATCGGTTGGCATTCCCTCCGTCTGTATTTTTATCAGACGACGCAAATCTCCAATCCGTATCGTGTAAAATTCTGTTAATGAATCCAGTGCCATATCTTTAAATGTCAGCCCGTCAGCTAATACTTGTTCCTTGCCGTCACATCCTAAAGGATAAAGAAAAACAGGCTCTGAAGGCATTCTGTTAGACTGGCATTGTATGGTGATGGTATAGTTTCCGTCATTAGATGTAATTTGTGCCTGCTGAATGGCCGAAATTGCACGACGCAGCATCAATTCGTTAGTGACATCCTCTTTCTCAGAGTCTTCCTCTGGTACCGAAAGAACCTGCTCGAACATACATTCCTTGCTGTCGTTTATCAGTTCACTCCGGTATTTTTCATACGAAGATTTATAGGGAGCAAACTTCAGGTGCAGTAAAAACTCCACATTCCGTCTGAATCCATTCATGGTGGCATTGGTAGAACCAAGATACAGATGGTTATAGCTGAGATTGCCCTCGTTTCGGCGTATGAAATACACTTTCTCGTGCAAGTCGACAGCTACATCTTTTTCCACCTTATCGGTCAGTACTTCCTTGGGAGCATAAACCCCGTCATTAAACAAGTTTATAACCTCTTGTGTAACTGAAGCATGTCGTGTGATGAGTGTCTTTTTAGCACTAGGATTGCAACTGACCATCTGATTCAAAATATTCTTGTCCACGAAGGGGGAGATAACCAGCATTTCTGCCGCATGATTCAGCATACTTTGTTCAAAGCACTTTGTATATCCGTCATATCCAGGTATCCCCATAGGAAAAAACTCGTAATCCTCAAAAGGAGAATCGGTAAGGTCAAATCGTTCAATGTAGTCAATGTCCTTACAGAGTGAACGCATATTTTTACGGATAGTACGGTTGTCGGCTTTTGCGATTAGCCATGTGAGGAAGTCCACAAGCGGTGCATGTTTGACTTGCGCTTTCCTTGTGGCCGGTTTGGTGCCGATTTTACCGACAAGTTCACATACTACGTCCAGATCGTTGGAACCGGTAAGGTTGCGGGAAAGGACAATCAGTTTAATTTGCTGAGCACCGGTGTCCGGGTTCGTTTCTTTTATAATCCATATCTTGGGATGAAAATTGACGAAACCGCCTCCCTTTGCTTGCAGTGTTACTTGTACAACGCTCTGCTCCAATAGTGAATACACTTTGGAGTTGGCTTGCGGTACTGCCATACATCCGGCATTGCAGAAAACGGCAAACTTACCAGCTGATTTATTGATAGTCTCCAATATTAGGTGAGGAGAGCGCATGGCTGTTTCTGTCAGGTCGGTCATTGTGCCCAACATAAAGGGCACTGATAACAAGGAAGGCATGTCCAGACTGTAGGTCGTACAAACCGCATAATCAATTACAAAGCCATCGCTTTGCAACACATCCGTATAGATAATATCATTCCATAATGCATCAGCCATTGATAGCCTCCTTTCTTAATTCCTCGGCAAAGGTTTTTACCGTTTCCCACCGGTAGGTGAGTTTATAGTAGTGTATGCGATTCCTTTTATTATAAATATATGCTGGATTTCCAATTTTTCTTCGATTCCCTTTTACTCTTCGTTCCCGGTTGATAATCAACTGATCCAAACCACCATCTTCTTCAATGTCATTGGCTGCAATGCTTTCCGCAACTTCTTTGCAGAACCATTTCCCACTGTTCTCCCGTATGCTTACAGCATTCAGCACTTTGTCTATGTCTGTACCACTATTCCGGTATTCTTCAAGTTTTTCCTGAAATTCGAGTCGCATTTCTTCATCCTGGTATTGCGAATATATATAGTTATAGCGGATGTGCACCATATATATGAAATCAGCGAAGCGTCGGGCCAAATCTTGCAATTCTCCAATCTCCTGTGGCAAATGACGGAAGGGAATCTGTTCAAAACTATCGGCTATTGCAAAGTCAGGATTATCCACGATGTAACGTAATAAGGTACCTTGACATGCTTCTGCTTTCAGAATGTGATCCACAATGAAGTCTTTATCTTCTACGGTCAGATCTAATGTACATTTCTGGGTAAAATCATAATCTACATTAGGGAAAGAGCAGAACTGGAACAGACCTGACTTCTCGTCCGCATCATCATTTGTATCTTCATCATCCGTCTTGGTCACTTTAGGGGCATTGTGTAATGCCTTTGAAGTTGAGTAGATTAGTTCATATAGCTGCGGACTACGTAAAATTCCGAAAGTCTGTAATCCGGAATTGTAGATGTATGCCGGATCATATTTTACATAATTGTTTCCACTTTTACCAATCATCTCACTTCCTGTGATACCTCGTTTGTCCGCACTGCCATCGTATAGATTTTTTGTCATGATTCGTTCCAGGCGGATAATTTCCGCTTTCACCTCCGATAAACGGTTATATCGTTTTTCTGTAGCCTTACGATATAGTTGTGGCATGAGCGAGAAATACTTCATGTGCTTTTGCAGGGTAGATATTCCGGGAAACATACGGTCTGCAAAAGCATCACGGATACGGCCAATGCCGAGCTCATCGAGAGCTACAGATTCCGAAGTCATTTTCAGTACTTGCATGACTAGGGTTTGCTCTTCTCTGTTGCTGTGTATATATCCTAATTTCATAAAATTGCTAATTTGTGTTACAAATCTAATTTATTATTCTTGTAAAGATGGTCTATTTTATAAAACTCTCCATTTTTACCTTCTTTTATCAGCAAACATTCCTGGTGTTTTGATTCTTTCCATTTACCATATAAATCAAGTCTTAATACAATAGTTGGCATATCCTTAATAGGAGACTCATTATTAAAACATAGTTGAATATAAATAGGGCATATTGCTTTATTGTTATTGAATATTTTTAATAGAACATTTTCTTTAATATCGCTTCTCTCGCAATTATTGTATAAAGGCTTTAAGGCAATTACTACATTATTATATCTTTCTATAAAAATGTTTTTAGTGTTGAATTCTTTCATTAAAAAGGGAATAACATCTTCTTTATAATCAGACGGAAGTTGCGGAACTTGATTTATTTCATTTAATGCATCAATATTATAAGTGCTTTGCAAATCCATTTCAGGCTTATTTTCTCGTTTGTGTGTTTTAATATTGTGATAACAAATCTTGCTATTCCTATAAAGTTTTACGATGTTCTTATAAATGAATTCTTGTAAGTCGTTTTTGTCGTTGATTTTTATACATATTGCTTTATTAGAATTCTCAACAGGATAATTAAAATTCGCCTCAATACAATATATAAACAATGGCGGTCTGCTGATTTTTGTTGAATGATATAGTTTTAGACAATGTACATATTCTTTTATTTTTAAAGTTTCAGCCTTGTTATAATAATCACTTGTATTTATATCTCTGTCAGCTATTTTAATAAATAAATTCTTTTTTCTGAACGAATCTTCTAATTGGGATATACAATCCTTTAAAACATTGTTGATATTTTTTATATATAAAGATTTTAGATCAATATTGTTGAACAATTCTACTTGGTTTTGAATAATTCTAATTCCATATTCAGATATTAAACTAACGAAACTCTGATAATTAATCTTATTGATTTTATAATATTCACATTGATATGCATATAATGAATTAGGATTTTTAGGAGTGTTATCTTTCTTATATCTCAAACATAATGGATAATTTCCATAATAACTTTCAACGTATTTGTAATGTTCGCAAATAGAGCAATCTCTGATATTATATCCTAAAAAAGAAGCATAGAGTAGAAATGAGTTGATACTCATTTGATTCTTGTATACTGAAATTTCTAGTAATGCTTTGTTATACTTTTTTAGATCTATGTCATTACAGGTCCCTTCACAAATATAATTAGCGTAATATTTACCTGATGCATATAATGCATATTTTTGAAAAGGGTAGTTTATCTCTAATGGTTCATATACTTTTATAGGAAGTATATTGTATGTTTTTTTGTTTGATTTGATTATCTCTTTAATGTCTTGGATATCTTCTTCTTTCTTGATGGATATTTCAATAATAGGTAATTTTGAATTAATTTTATCTTCTGAACACTCATGGGTTACAAAAACTTCTATTAATAATGGCTTATACTTATTATTGCTGTTTTCCAATAATATATCAGCTTTAAAACCTTCTATTTGTTTTTCTACAGTGCACAAATCATAACGGTCTTTTAAATTCACAAGTATTTCTCTACTGTGACTGCAACAATTTTCATCTGATGAAAAATAACAGTTTTGTATAGATGAGCATATAACTTTTTCAGTCATATTGATATTGAAAGTTGTATCATTGTCGAATATTTCTTTAATCTTGTATTTCGCTAGATTATGTAAATAAGTTTCAAAGTTACAGGATGTACTGTCCGTACTGATTTTATGAGAAAAATGATGTTGCTTTTTATCCCCTAATTTGGCTGTGAGCTCTTTTCCGCATGAAATACAGTAATATTTTGAACTATTTCTATCGTTTTTATTTATAGTAGTGATATCAATTGTATTCTTTCGGCTGTCAAAGGCATATCTATATTTAATGGTTTGTTTCATGCTGAAAAATTTAATGAAATGTGCTTCTTTTCTTTGATTAGTATTCATTATTCACAAAGATAATTACTTAATTCGAATTTTAACATATAAATCATATTGATTTAATTTAGCCTATATTTGTGGAAATTGGTTAGTAAAAGTATAATTATGCTTACCTTGCAGCTTGTTGTAAATGTGCAAAATAGAATGAAATATTAATTATGATAAGGCAATAGCTGCTTATAATATAAATTATATTTGCGTGATTTGTTAAATCGAAGTTTTGGTTAACATATTAAGCCTTTTAAAATGCTTTGTTGTTTTGATTAAAATAACAGGGAATTAGATCTATGACACCAGTATATTTATTTTTAAATGCCTACTCGTTTTTATGTAAACTCTAAATCTTTCAAAAAAGTTTCTTGGTTTTGTCTAGATGGAATATATTTTACAATGTATTACTTATGTTAATATATAAGCTTTTATAGCTAATTATTGCTATATTATTAGTATATTAATTTTTATGGTAGCTATTATTTTGTATGTTGCGTTTTTGTAGTGTTAAATTGTATTTGCGCTGTTGTTTGAGAGTCCAATCTTTTATAATATCATCATTCGAGTATGTAAATTGGTAATTTTGAGTATAGGGTATGATTCATTTTGTAAAAATGATAATAATGTGTACTTTTTTCTAATTCTTGTTCAATATATAAAAAATTTATCTACCTTAGTAAGAAAATTTATAATATTAAAGGCTTGAATCATGAAGAAAATTAGGATGGTATCTAATAATTCTCATAAGTTAAAAGAGGTAAAAGAATTCTTGAAAGCTTATGACATAGAAATAGTAGAAAATATACAAAAATTAGAAGAACTGCAAACAGAGAATTTAGAATCCTTGGTTAAAGATAAAGCATTAAAGGCTTATAGAAAAATAGGAAGACCTTTAATTGTTGAACACACCGGTTTGTTCTTAGAAAAAATCAAGGGATTACCTGGAGGGCTTACTCAAATTTTTTGGGATAAATTAGGTGTTGACAATTTTGCTAAAATATTTGGGGCACCAGATGCAAGCTCAAAGGCTGTTGCTATAACTGTTCTTTGTTTCGTTGATGGGAAAAAATTTAATATTTTCAAAGGAGAAATACAAGGGAGTATAACCAATACCCCAAAAGGTGACTTTTCTTTTCAGTGGGATTGCGTCTTTATTCCAGAAGGATTTGATAAGACTTTTGCAGAAATGTCTGTAGAAGAGAAGAATAAAGTAAGTATGAGGGGAAGAGCATTAGGCGAATTTGTAAAATTTATAAATAAAGGTGAATAATGATGGAGAAATTGGAAGAGCTGAAGGAAGCAATCAAACGAAAGAACGTGATATTATTTGTTGGTGCCGGTGTTTCAAAAAATCTAGGATTACCCAATTTTAGTGAGTTGATAGATAAAGTTGCCGAATTGTTAGGTTATGATCCTGAAATTTTTAAATCTTTATCCAATTATCAGTCTTTATTGGAGTATTATAAAATAAAGAAAAAGTCAATTGGAGAATTGAGAAGTGATATGGATAGTAAATGGCATAAGTCAGATATTAAGATTGAAGAGTCTGAAATCCATGAACTTATTGTAAAGTTAGGTTTCCCGATAATATATACAACAAATTATGATAAATGGCTTGAAAGAGCTTTTGATTATTATGATAAGAAATATACGAAAATCGTAAATGTAAAAGATTTTATAGAAATAAGAGATGGAGTTACTCAGATTATAAAATTTCATGGTGATTTTTCTGATGATGATTCAATTGTATTAACAGAAAGTAGTTACTTCGAAAGACTGGAATTCTCAAGCCCTTTAGACATTAAACTAAGATCAGACATACTTGGTAAAACTATATTATTTATTGGGTATAGTTTAGAAGATATTAATATGAGATTGCTTATATATAAACTTAACAAAATATGGAGTGAATATAAGGAGTATCGTCCTAAGTCATTCATATTTTTGACAAAACCTAATGAAGTAGAAGAGACTGTTTTAAAAGAACGTGGGATAATATCTTTGGTTTCTAGTTTTGATGATCCAAAGGTCGGTTTATTAGACTTTTTACGTTCTTTACAATAAGGAATAAATTTATAATTGATTTGTTTAAGGCCTTGTTAGTTTTGATTTATTGGATCATTGCTAATAAGGCTTTCAAAATATGTAGTATATTTTTGTCTTTATAATAGTCAGAGTGCTGATAATCTATAGAATAGAGTTTGTTTATTTAAATAATTAAAATATCTTTGTATTAAGTTTATAGCTAATTATTGTAGAATTTTAAAACGTATATAGAGCTTTACATACATATTATTGTGAATATTATCGGTTCCATATAATGTTTGTTTTGTAAAAATATGCTTACACCGCAACAACAAAAATATATAGCTTGGGATTTGACAAGGAAACGAAACTCCTCTGATGATGATAAGTTTACGAGTGTCTTGGCAGAGGCACAGGTAGATTTAAATCCTCACCAGATAGATGCTGCTTTGTTTGCTTTTCGCTCGCCTTTAAGTATGGGGGCTATACTCGCAGATGAAGTAGGATTGGGTAAGACTATAGAAGCGGCTCTTGTTATTTCCCAGCAGTGGGCGCAACGTAACAGAAGAATCCTTGTCATAGCTCCTGCCACATTAAGGAAACAATGGAGTATGGAGCTGGCAGAAAAATTCTTTTTGCCTTCTGTTATACTTGAAAATAAGAATTTCAACAAGATAATAACCTCTGAATATCGTAATCCATTTGATACAACTGATGCTATTGTCATCTGTTCATATCAGTTTGCCAAGAAACAGATTCGTCATATTGAGAATATTGATTGGGACTTGGTTGTGATAGATGAGGCTCACAAGCTTCGTAATGTATATAAAACAGGCAATAAAACCGCATCTGTACTGAAAGAAGGACTCAAGAGTTTTAAAAAGCTTCTTCTTACTGCAACACCTTTACAGAATAATGTGAAGGAACTGTTTGGGCTGATATCTATTATTGATGACAATTATTTTGGCAGTCTAAAGAGTTTTAATGACAGGTATAGTAAAGCCGGCCTTCGGCAGGATAAAATGTATCATGAACTTAGAGACAGAATCAGTCCTATCATACACCGTACATTGAGAAGTGACGTTCAGGAGTATGTGAAATACACGGAACGTCATCCTATGGTGCAAGAATATTATCCGAGTGATGATGAACTGGCACTGTCGGAACTTGTTAATGAATACCTTCAGAAAGAAGCTTGTTATGGTATGCCCCCCAGTCAAAGAACACTTATTTCATTAGTGCTTCATAAACTTCTTTCTTCATCCACTTTTGCTATTGCAGGAACACTTAAAACTATCATTGACAGGCTGAATGATATTTTAGAGAATGAAATATCAGTGCAAACCGACGATGATTCTATAATGTCTGACATTAAGAATGATATTGATGAGTTTGAAGATTATGATGAAGAATGGGCTGATGAAGAGGATGAAGAGTCTGATTCTAAAAATAAGCCGGATACCAAATATTCAAAAGAGGATGCTGACGGTATTAAAGCAGAAATAGCAGAACTTACTGCTATTTATGAACTGGCATTAGGAATAGCCCATAATACGAAAGGTGAATGTCTTTTAAAGGCATTGGAAGTAGCTTTTGAGGATAAACGCAAGAACGGTCAGCCGGAGAAAGCATTGATTTTTACGGAGAGTAATAGAACTCAATTATACCTGAAACAATTATTAGAAGGTGCAGGGTATAAAGGTAAAATTGTTCTTTTCAATGGCTCGAATAACGATGCTGAATCAAAAGAAATATATAATGACTGGTTGGAAAAGAATCAGGGGACATCACGTATAACAGGTTCAGTATCGGCAGACAAGCGCCAGGCTATTGTGGATTATTTTAGGAACACAGCTCAGATAATGATAGCTACTGAGGCTGCATCAGAAGGTATTAATCTTCAGTTTTGTTCATTGTTGGTCAATTATGATTTGCCTTGGAATCCTCAAAGGGTAGAACAGCGCATAGGTCGTTGTCATCGTTATGGTCAGAAGAATGATGTAGTTGTTGTAAACTTTATAAATAAGGCCAATCGTGCTGACCAGAGAGTTTACGAACTCTTGTCGCAGAAATTTAATCTTTTCTGTGGCGTATTCGGTTCAAGCGATGAAGTTTTGGGAAGTACGATGGATGGTATTGATTTTGAGCGTCGTGTGTTGGATATTTACCAGTCATGTCGTTCTGTAGAAGAAATTGACGCAGCGTTTGATCGCCTTCAGGAAGAGATGAAGGAAGAAATTGATCAGACCATTGTCGATTCACAAGCAAAACTGATTGAAAACTTTGATAAGGATGTCGTTAATAAGTTAAAGCTTAGAAAAAGTGCTGACGAATACCGTTTGTCAGAGTTTTACCGTCTTCTTTGGCTTTTGACTACTTCAGTGCTTAAAGATAAAATTGATATAGTCGATAATAAGAACTATCGGTTTAGACTTCATGGTTCTGTTTCTTTTGAAGGAAAAGAAATAGAAACAGGATTTTATAAGATGGGTAAAGATGTTAATGATGCCTATATTTATCGTATCGGTCATCCGCTTGCCCAGTGGATGCTGGAAAAGGCAAAGACTGTAGATACAAATATAAATGCTACATTAACATTTGATTACTCAGCACTGGGAGAAAAAATATCAATTATAGAGAGTCAGAAAGGAAAATCCGGTGTGTTGAAAGTAAGTCTGGTGCATTACGTTTCTCCAAAAGATTCGGAAGAACATCTTCTTGCGACGGCATTCGATTCTGAAGGAAATCTTATGGATGATGATTTTGTTTCAAAACTGATGGCAGTTCCGGCAATATCAAGTCAGACATCGGATATAGATTTACAATCCATAGAACAATGTGAGAAAGATAAGCTTGATATTCTTTCAGGGCAGATAAAACAAAGAAACAAACAGTTTATCAATGATGAGAGCGTAAAGATAGAACGTTGGGCAGAAGACCAGACTTCTTTCGTGGAACAGGAATTGAAGGACCTGAAAAAGCAAATTAAAGAAAAAGAAAGGATTTTCAGACTTGAAGCCGATGACGCAAAAAGGCTATCCCTGCAAAAGGAAATACAGTCTTTGCAAAAGTTACAGAGGCAGAAGCGTCAGGAACTTTTCGTAGTTGAAGATGAGATTATCGAGCAAAGAGATAAACTTATAGAACAATTGAATGACGCACTTGCTGCAACAATAACCCAAGAACCACTGTTTACTATTAATTGGAAAATAAAATAACATAATATATGGCAACATCACAATTTGATTCATTTATAAAGACACTTAAGAAAGTCTTTATGCTTGACCAGGCCGATTTGGATTTCGGTATATATCGCATAATGAACCAAAAGAGGAAGGATATAGAGAAATATTTGAATGAGAACCTGAAAACTCAGGTTACAGAAGTACTCAATAACAATAAATCATCGCAAGTGTCAGAACTTGAAAATGAGCTTAAAGAAGCGCGTAAAGCTGCCGAAATGCTTGGTATTTCTCCTGATGATATGCCTAAAGTGAAAGAATTAAAAGCCAAGATTGTGTCTTTGGGAAATACTGAAGATTTGGAAAATGAAGTTTATTCTCATCTTTCTACATTCTTTAGCCGATACTATGATGGAGGCGATTTTATTTCTCAGCGAAGATATAAAAAAGATGTGTATGCTATTCCTTATGAAGGTGAAGAAGTAAAACTTCATTGGGCTAATGCTGACCAGTATTATATAAAAACTAGTGAGTATTTCCGTAATTATCGTTTTAAACTTGATGGCGGTAAGTATGTAGAGTTTACATTGAAAGAAGCTTCAACTGAGCAAAACAACAATAAGGCGCAGAAAGATAAAGAACGTCGCTTTGCCTTGTATGAAGAATGTCCTGTTGAGGTCATAGACGATGAATTACATATAAATTTTACATACGAACTTTATCCAAAAGCAACCAAGCAGAAATCTTTGATTGAATCTGCGTTTAATGTTGTGAAGGATTTATTACCGTCTGAATTTAAAATGGAAGTGCTTGCCTTACGACCTACGGATTCTGACAGAAGCAGGACATTGCTTCAAAAGCATTTAACTGATTATGTAGCAAGAAATACATTCGATTATTTTATTCATAAAGATTTAAAAGGCTTTCTATCGAGGGAACTTGATTTCTATATCAAGAATGAGATACTTGAAATTGATGATATCGATGCGCGTACTACAGAGTCATTTCTTGCACATCTTACGGTGATTAAGGCAATAAAGAATGTTGGTAGTAAGATAATAGAATTCCTTGCATCATTGGAAAACTTTCAGAAACGATTGTGGCTTAAAAAGAAAATGGTTGTTTCTGCAGATTATTGTATTACTTTGGATCGTGTACCGGAGAAGTTCTATGCAGAAATTTGTGCTAATGATGCTCAGAGGGAGGAATGGGTAAAACTTTTTGCTATTGATGAAATCAAATCATCTCGTTCTGGTGGTCTGTTTACAGAAGGAGTTGTAACAGGTTATTCTATTCCTCTGTCAGAACAATTCTTGAAAGAGAATCCTTTTTTAGTTTTGGATACAGCTTTCTTTACAGATGATTTTAAACGTAAACTTATCTCAGAGGTTGATGATTTGGATGAAAAGTGTGACGGACTATTGATTAAATCAGAGAATTTTCAGGCTCTAAATCTAATTAAATTAAAATATAAGAATAAAATTGATTGTATTTATATTGATCCACCATTTAATTTAGGTGAGGATGCAGATTATTTATATAGAGTAGATTATAAAAATTCAACATGGTGTACTTTATTGAAGAATCGTATAGATTTAACGCATGATTTATATACGAAAGATGGGTCGATTTTCATTAGATGTAGTCATGACGGGAATATGTTTGTACGTCTTCTTTTGGAACATACAATGGGCTCAAATAATTATAGAAATGAAATAATTCTACGTAGAGCTGAAGAAACAAAAGGGGATTTAAATAAACAATTTGGAACTATTAAATCAATAACAGTAAATTATGATAATTTATATTGGTATAGTCATTCGGCAAGTTCTCGTTTTTCTAAGATTTTAAAACCTATTGCAAGTGAAAAGGCTGCATCTCATTGGCATTCATTTTGGAAAGCTGAGGACAGACCCAATATGAGGTATGATATTCTTGGTATTGATCTTCAAAAACATTATGGTCAATGGATGTGGGAGAGGAATAGAGCCAAAATAGCTGTTGAAAATTATCTTGAATATAAAGAAAAATTTTCAAATATTAGTCTTGATAAATATTGGGAGATTACTGGTAAAACCAAAGAATTTATAAAAAGAGATGGAGATAAGATTTCTTCAATAAAGTATTGGATTCCTGCCAGGGAGTTTATTATGGCAGATAATAATTGGTTGGATATCAAAGGCTATAGTAATAAATGGGGTTTTAAGACAGAAAATTCTGAAGGAGTATTATATAGGATATTGAATAGTCTTACTGATTCAACTAGTATATGTTTAGATTTTTTCCTAGGTTCAGGAACGACAACTGCTGTTGCTCAGAAGTTGAGAAGAAAATGGATTGGAGTTGAAATGGGTGAACAATTTTTCACTGTAATAAAACCTAGAATGAAAATGGTTTTGAATGGAGAGTCATCAGGCATAAGTAAATTGGTAAAATGGACAGGTGGTGGTATGTTTAAATACATTTTTCTTGAGCAATATGAAGATACTCTAAATAATCTTGTAGTAAAAAAGAATACATTAATGGATCAGGAAGGAGAGTTCTTTGATGGCTATATGCTTGGTTACCTATTGGATACTGAAACCAAGGACTCGCTTTTCTCATTAGATTGGTTTTTGAATCCGTGGAATACCAAATTGAAAATTACACGAAACAATGAAACTAAAGAAGAGAAAATAGACCTTGTGGAAACATTCAATTATCTGATAGGACTTAAAGTTCAAAGAATTTCGTATCCTAAATCGGATATTTGTGTGGTAGAAGGATATAACCGTAAGGAAGAACATATACTTATAATATGGAGAGACTGTACCAAAGTCTCAAATGAAGACCTCAATGAATTCTTTAGAAGAATGGCATATTCTACTCGTGATAAAGAATTTGATAAGATATATGTAAACGGTGACAACAATCTTGAAAACCTCAAGACTGATGCAGATACATGGAAAGTGACCTTAATAGAACAGGAATTCAGTAAAAGAATGTTTGAGGCAGAATAACTATGGCGAAACAAAGAAGAACGACAAATACAGTTCCTCAAACTTTGAGTAACTCTCTTGTACTGAACAGATTTATATTGAATCTGTTCGGTACAAAATCTTTGAGGGAATTAAGCGAGAATCTTAAAGATCCTGCATACGAAGGATATACGGAAGATGGTGTATCCATTTTTGCAGAGCAATTGAAAGCCAGACTTTATGTAGGACATGAGATTACGGAAGATATGCTGCTTGAGTATGACCATAATATATTCAAGCATACTCAGGAAATCAGTAAAAATAGGGATAAAGAAATAAAGTGGAAATATTTCCAGTATCTTTCTCTTCTTTTTACAGAAATCTACTTGGATAAATATTTTACAAATAAGGAAAAGCTTCTTGAGGATATCCGTAATTATCATACTTTTGTATTCAATAATGAAAAAGATACAAATCATGAAATAGCGGAATTTACAGAGAATGACCTGAATAAGTTGGCTTTCTGGAGTGCTACGGGTTCCGGAAAGACGCTGCTTATGCACGTTAATATCTTACAGTTTCAGCATTATCTGTCGCGTGCCGGTAAAAAGGTGAACAAGACAATACTTATCACACCTAATGAAGGGCTTACCAATCAGCATATCGGTGAATTCGGACAGAGTTCTATTGAGGCACAACAGTTCAGTAAGTATGCGGCATCAGGCTTTTTTCATAATCAGAACATTGATATTATAGAGATAACCAAATTGGCAGAGACAGATGGTGACAAGACTGTAGCTGTTGATTCTTTTGAAGGGAATAATCTTGTTTTGGTGGATGAAGGTCATCGTGGTTCTTCCGGTGATAAATGGAAGAACTATAGAGATAAACTCAGTAAAGATGGATTTGCTTTTGAATATTCTGCAACATTTGGTCAGGCTATTAATTCTGTAAGTTCACCGGCCAAAAGAAAAGATATGCTTGCAGAGTATGCTAAAGCTACTCTTTTTGATTATTCCTATAAGTATTTCTATAATGATGGGTATGGAAAAGATTATCAGATTCTCAATATGGTTGATACATGGGATACTAATAATCTGCAAACTTACCTTACGGCATGTTTACTTAATTTCTACGAACAGTTACGCTTATATATTGACAAGGGGGTAGAGTTACGACCGTTCCTTATAGAACGCCCGCTTGCAATCTTTGTGGGAAGTTCTGTTACGGCAGACAGCGGTGCGGCGGCCGAACGTGAAAGTAGTGACGTGGTAATTATATTACGCTTTTTCCAGAGGTTTGTGAAAGAGGCTTTGGAGTCTGTACGAAACATAAGAAATCTTCTGGAAGGGACTGATGGACTGGTAAATAAGAATAACCATTCTATTTTTACACGTTCATTTAAATACCTGCGCAGTTTTAAAGATAAGACTCCGGAACAGATTTATGAGGATATTTTGAAAACTGTTTTCCACTGTACTGTTGCAGGTGCAGTTCTTCATCTTGACAACCTTCGTGGTCTTGATGGTGAAATAGGAATGCGTATAGGTAATGGTGACTATTTTGGGGTTATCAATGTAGGTGATGCTTCGAAACTTGTAGGAAAGTGTGTAGATGCAGGAATCAGTGCAATGGCTAAAGATTACACGGATAAGTCCTTATTTGAATCAATTAACAAGCCTGAGAGTAAGATAAATATTCTGATAGGTTCTAAAAAGTTTACCGAGGGATGGTCGTCATGGAGAGTGTCAACAATGGGATTGATGAACGTAGGCCGTTCAGAAGGCAGCCAGATTATTCAGTTATTCGAACGTGGAGTCCGTTTAAAAGGATATAAGATGTCTCTCAAAAGATCTTCGGCCTTAGATTCTTCTTTGCAGCCCGATTCAAAGCCTAAAAATATTCAGACCTTGGAAACACTGAATATATTTGGTGTAAAGGCTGATTATATGGAACAATTCAAGAGTATTCTTGAAGAAATGGGGCTCCCTGCAAACGACAGTGATTTTGATGAAGTAATCCTTCCTGTACTTCCTGTAGTGGATTTAGGTAAGAAGAAACTGAAATATTTAAAAGTCAAGGACGGAGTTGATTTTAAGAAAACGGTTACTGTAACCATTGAACCGGGAATGCTTGATAAAGTTCTTTCTCCGGTCTCTCTTGATATGTATGCCAAAATTCAGGCTATGGGCTCAATAAAGGGATTGAATGATTCGGGGGCAAATGTGAATATAGCTACATTCTCTCAGAAACATCTTTCTGTAATTGACTGGAACAAGGTTTATTTCGACCTTATTGATTTCAAGAATGATAGGGCTTGGTATAATATGAATCTTTCTTTAGATAAACTGAAGGAAATAATGACCTTGTCATCGCATTGGTATGAACTGTCTATTCCTGCTCCAGCTATGGAATTTGGAAATTACAAGAATTGCGTTAATCTATGGCAAGGTATTGTAACTGCGCTTTTGAAAGGATATGTAGAGAAAGCATACAACAATATCAAAAGTAAATGGATGAGTGAGCATGTTGAGGTAGCTTATCTGGACTCGTCACATCCTAATTTTGAAAAGGAATACCAGCTTCTTGTACATAAAGACTTATCTGAGTTCTATGAAAAGATACTTCAGATTAAAGATGAGCTTGTGAATAACAAGTTCATGAAAACTGTGCAGATAGGTTCCGGCCATAATTTTGACGTACTTCATATATCAGGACATTTGTATCAACCATTGTTGTATATAAATGGTAATGATACTACATTCATTGGGGATAATGGAACAAGTCTTATTGAGATTCGTCCGGTACCGTTGAATCTTGGAGAGAAGGATTTCCTGATGGATATTCAACATTTTGCAGATTCAGAGAAAGTGAAATAATTATCGATAAACAACGATAAATATCCATAAGAAAAGAGGTGTAACTCAATGAGTTGCGCCTCTTTTCTTTTTTTTATTTTTTCTATAGTTTTGCTTGTTTGTTGTTATTTTATTGTATATTTGTACCATATTTGTACCGACACTTAATGGTAGATAATGTGACACTTATTTTCTGATTAAGGGCGGTTTGATATAATTAAATATTTGATTTATAAATAGATACAACATATGCCAGCTGCAAAATTTCAAATACTGCGTAAATGTTCTGTTTGCGGGAATGAGTTTATAGCAAAAACTATAGAATCTTACTACTGCTCTTCAGCTTGCTCTAAAATCGCTTGGAAAAGACGTAAAGCTGAAGAAAAGAAACAGCAATTACTTGATGAAATCGTTAAGACAATTCCACAAGATAAGGAAATGATAACGATTTCTGAAGCTTTTGCATTGTTTGGTGTAAGCCGAGAAACCATATATAGACTAATCCGTAAAGGGATCTTGTCAAAATTTAATTCCGGAGTACGTAAAACTTATGTAAGCAAAACAGAACTGATGAAACTTTATCCTTTCCGGGAAAATCCCTTAACAAAATCTAGGTCTGTAACCAAACTGTATAATCTCGAACCAGAGAGTTGCTATACCATTGGTGAAATTGCAGAAAAATATCACTTAAATGATTCTACTGTATATTTACATATCCGTAAATACTCTATCCCTACGAGGCAAATAGGTAATTTCGTTTATGTACCTAAGAAAGAAATTGATGAACTATATAAAGGAGCAAAGAAATGAAAAAAGCGATGGCAAATACAAGAGTCTCTGTTAAACTTAGAAAAACTGAATATCGGGATGAATGGTATCTTTACATTGAGGCATATCCAGTATTTCAGAAAGGCTCTTCTACTCCGCAAAGAGTACGCGAATATCTAAATCGTACAATTTCCACTCCAATATGGGACAAATCAAAAAAATCACGTACGAATGCGGATGGAAAAACTAATTATAAACCCAAACGCGATATGAATGGTGTTATACTGTGTAAATCGCAGTTGGATCAAGAAAATTGTATATATGCAGACAAGGTAAGAAGCATCCGGCAAAAGGAATACGACAATGCTGCCCTCTATTCAGACACTGATGCGCAGCAGGCAGAAATGTTAGAACGTTCTCGTTGTAATTTCATCGAATATTTTAATCATGTGCAACAGACTCGTCATGTCCGTGGGTCTGAATCGATCATTGTTAACTGGAGACGTGTGCATGAACTGCTGAAAATATTTGCTGATGGTGATACTATTACTTTTGCCCAAATTGATATGCATTTGGTTGAGTCATTCCGTAATTTTATGATGACGGCACCACAAGGCGGTGGTAAAAGTGGTACAGTGTCACAGAATACGGCTGCAACTTATTTCTCAATCTTCAAGGCTGCATTAAAACAGGCATTTATAGATGGATATTTGACAGTTGATATTTCAGCAAAAGTTAAAGGCATCCAGGAAAAAGAAAGCCGACGTGAGTTTCTTACCGTTGATGAGCTCAATCGTCTAGCCCAAACTCCATGTAGCCCAATACTCAAACGTGCAGCTCTATTCTCAGCCCTTACAGGAATTCGCCATTGCGATATTCAGAAAATGAAATGGTCTGAAATCGAAGAGTTTAATGGAAGTTATCGTGTCAATTTTACACAGCAGAAGACAAAAGGTGTTGAATATATGCCTATTTCCGAACAGGCTTATCAGCTCTGTGGTGAACGCCAGGATTCAAACTTGCTTGTTTTTGCCGGGCTTCCGGATCCGGCTTGGATAAGCCGGCCGTTAAAGAAATGGGTAGAAGCTGCTGGTATAAAAAAGCATATAACATTTCACTGCTTTCGCCATTCATACGCTACCCTACAACTTGCTGGAGGAACAGACATATATACTGTAAGTAAAATGCTTGGGCATACAAATGTTAAAACTACTCAGATATATACAAAGGTTATTGATGCAAAAAAGGAAAAGGCAACCGAAACCATTAAATTGGATTTGTCATCTACAGAATAGTGATAGCCTGTATAAGCTATCTGTATAGTTAATATTCTGGCTGATATAATTTATGGTTTTTTATGCCTCTTAATTTATGGATGCTTTATGATTTTCTTATGATGTTATTCATGAATAAAAAAAACGATAATGGACTGTTTCTAAATATGTATTGACTATCAATTATGTGCATTTATGTTCCAAATGAATCGTTTATGCTTTTTTATGTGTTGCTCTACATTGATAAATCAGCAATAAAAACCTGTTTTTCTTTGCAGTCGTAATAACTGAAATAAGAAAGATATGGACGAGAAAAGCAACATTACATTTGAAGATTTGCCAAAAGCATTGTCATGGGTAATAGATAAGCTTATTCAGCTTGATATGAAAATAGACAATCTAACAAGTACATCCCAGCTACCACCTGCTGAACAGTGGATGAATTTAAAAGAATTGTGTGAGTACTTGCCAAGTCATCCAGCTGAACAAACAGTTTATGGATGGACTAGTTGTCACCTGATACCATTCCATAAAAAAGGAAAGCGGATCATGTTCTTGAAATCAGAGATTAACTTGTGGTTAAGAGAAAGCAAAATGAAATCATCGTATGAACTTGAAAAAGATGCAACGCAATTTGTTCAGTCAAAAAACGTTCGAAAATTCTGATGTATTAGTTTTTTGTCGTTGTTGACGCTTTTAGTATATATTGTTTCTACCGTGACTCATCCATTTTAATTTATACAGCCAAACATCGTAGTCTGCTTATATGTGGTTTAGTTTAGTTTAGCATATATATAGCTAACAAATTAAACTAAACAGTTTTATTGAAGATGATGCAGCCAAAAGAGAAGATATTTTTTCTTTTGGCTGCATTTTTTATTTTCTTTCTCCTCTTTTTTATAAGTCATTTATTTCCGCATATCAGACTTTCGGGGCTTATGAATAAAATTGAGGTGCAAAGGTATATGTTATGGCAACTATTTAAGCAAGTTCTTGTCTTATGATTTTCGTACAAATCTCCACACTCCTTTCTGGAGGTTGTATTTGTACTCAAAAACTTGCATGAATAGCCATAACACCTTTTGGGCACCAGAATTTTAATCACCCCCGAAGTAGTTGATACTACATAAGGGAAATAATAACAATCAAAACAATAAAATTATATTTGAATACGAAGAACAGACAGAAATCATTGGTGCAAGATGTACTTTGCATGAAGCGTACAAGGGCTATACAGAGGGAACGGTTGTTGGCGACTTCGGACTCAGAATTGTTGTCCGGCTCGATAACGGCAAGGAGATTGTTGAATACCGTGATGAAGTAACTATTTACGACTAAATAACTATTTCGAGATATGGGAAATTTCAGATTTTATCAAGATTGTAAAGTTACGTGCTGGGAACGAGATTACTTTACCGTTGAAGCTGAGAATTATGAGGAAGCTGAAGCTATCGTGCGTTCCTGGAAGTGTGATGACGTTACAAATATCACTGACAAGCGTCTTCATTTGGAGAGAAACGAAGTCCTCCGTGATACTTCTGAACGTATGTTTCCTGACGAGAATGGTGGTTGCCCCACTATGGAGATATATAATGCTGATGGTTCGGCTGTTATAAATGACGTTCCGGATTGGGAGCATAATCTTAAACCCTAAAGCAGTAGTAGAAATGAATGTAATAATTGAACACATATTTTGCCAATATAGCGACGAAGCTACGGCTCTGTATTTACGGATTATCAATGTGATACTTCTGTCGTCTAATGAGGATGAACTTCGCACCAGCATGGCAAAGCTTAAGCAAACAACCAATCTTGATAAATATTTCATTTACGGTTTTGGTAAGCATCATATTTGGGTGTGTCAGCGCAAACCAAGTGACAGAAATAAGGTATTTGAATATCGGGTTATAATGGCCCAGTTCTGAAATGTTCAGGTCTGGATTTCCTTTCCAGATCTGATTCCTTATTTTAAGCGGATTACGCTTAAATCCTGTTTTAACCCTTTCATATCCCTTTATATCCCTATTGTTTTCTTTTGGCTGTGCCTCTACCTTTTTTACGTCAATAGCTCTATTAAAGCTGGACTGTGAAGACCTGATGTATGATTCAGCACAGTCCCTGTTCTTTTCCCCCCTTTTTTTATCCCTTCTTCTCAAGGCGGATATGGTGTCCTCCGCTGCTATTCCATTGCTATCCTTCAGTCCACCTCCCGTATTCGGGCATCCTTTATCGGATGTATTCCTTTTACGGCAGATTCTCCCGGTGTTGCCGTATCTCCATGGTGCTCCATATCCTCTGGGCCTGTGCTTTCTGTCCTGCCTTCATGATCCGGCTGGCTACAGCTCTTGTGAGGTACTCTGCCGGTGGTAACGGATTTATATCCCCATCCTTGTCCGACCTGTTTTCGTTCTCTTTTCCTGCTTTTCCATTATTGCTTTTGGCCGAAGTCGGCATCATTTTCCGATGCAAAGATAGTGTGCAGCCGGGAGCGGCCTGTGGCCTCTGCCAATGGCGTGTCTGCGAAAATCTTCCTTTATCAGGCCGGAGGTTTGCCATAAAGGCAAAATAAAGAGTATTTGCGCTACATCCTTGGCCTGTCCCTTAAACAGCACCTACTTTTTAATGCAGCGTAAAATTGATGTTTAACTTCTAAAAGCAATTAATCATGAAAAAGGTAGAAAACAACTTCATCGTAACAGGTTTTGTAGGAAAGGATGCAGAAATCCGTCAGTTCACCACCGCAAGCGTAGCTCGTTTTTCAATAGCGGTAAGCCGTCAGGAAAAGAGCGGCGAGGAAAGCAACTATGTATCGGCCTTCATGAATATCGAGGCATGGAGAAAGAACGAGAACACCTCTTCGTTCGAGAATCTGACAAAAGGTACACAGCTTACCGTCGAAGGCTTCTTCAAGCCCGAAGAGTGGACCGACAAGGACGGCGTCAAGAAGAACCGCATCATAATGGTGGCCACCAAGTTCTATCCGGCCCTTGAAAAGGAAGAAGAAGCTCCTGCGGAAGCTCCAAAAGGCAAAAAGAGCAGGAAATAAATCCTGCCTTTACATACACCGGCGGTCTTCGGACCGCTGTTTTTTTTATCGCTCCGCACACTTTCAGATATTCCTTTTATATCTCATTATTCCTGGCTTCTACCACCGCAGATATTGAATTTATACGTGCAAATTTAAGAAGAAGGTGAACCGTCAAGGCGCTTATCATTTTCTATTAAGAATTATCAACTCACTTACTCGCCGACAATTCTTAACATAAATGAACCAGTAATCTACTTATTCGCTTCTTCCTTGGCTTGTTCACCTCTTTTCTTCTTTGTCAAGGCACGTAAATTCAAAACCTGCCGGTGAGGTAAAACCTCAAAAGCAGGGAAATGAAACAGAATGTATAACTTATATTTTTATATTATGAAACAGATGTTTATTTGGTCAAGTGAAGTCGTTTTTGATGAACAGACAAAATCAGAAATGCAGGAGTCTAAACGTGAATTGTTGGGTGACGATTCTTATGTACTGTCAGAGGAAGATATAGCAGATGAACTTCAACAGGAGCTTGAAGACGAACGCTGTAATCTTAACAAGACAATCGACGGCGTTATTATAGTATTTGGCGACCTCGGCCTTTGGAATGGCCGACGCCAAGGGTATCAGATTTTAGGAAATAATATTGCCAATATACTGTATAGTCAATGTGAGATAGCTGAATGGTACGGTGACGGCTATAATATCAGAGGACGTATGTCACACCATGATGGCACTAACTATACTTTATATCGCATCGCCAAAGACAATGACGATGCAGAAAGGATTGCAGAAATGATTTATAATAACGAGATTGACGAAGCCGGCTTCAGACGCAGAACTCGTTCTCTGTATCCACACGTGGCAGAGGTGTACGGATGGAAGATACGCGGACGTAGAAATCTCCAACACTGACAGTCATGATGGACGTTGCAGCATGATTAATGTATATTTTGCTGCAGCGTCATTTTATAACCCTTCCGGTACTTTCCTTTTGTAGTTCAATTGCCTTTTATATATTCCGGCCATACCGACAAATCCGCTTATAAATCTTGATCAGCATCTTCCTTGATGTGCAATCCAATCCGAAATGCGGTTATTTTGTCTGCAAAGTTCGATTGACTTCTCTTATTCCTGCCAAGGCCTGCTTCGAGCGTGCTGCTGAAAAATCTTCCTTCCGTTTTCACGTAAGCGTATTTTTCGCATCATCCTTGTCCGGACTGTTTGTCAATCTTCGGGCAGAAAAATAATCAGCCTTCGGTCCAGGATGCGACCAGAGGGAAAATAAAACGACTTAAATTTCATAGTTATGACATTCAGAGAATTTATGCAGGAGAACGGTTACGAGTTGCAGACGACCTTTTGGGAAGACTTTACAATAGCTGACAGATTTGGCTTGTCAGCAATTCAGGACACATTTAATCGTGCTTTTGAAGAGTGGAAAGAGCATTACAAGTATCTTACCGAACTGATTCTTGTTCTTAATCATAAGATTTGGCAATATCATGAGAAGTGCCCCGAGTTTGCGTCGCTGTATAACAGTCTTTGGGAACAGGCGGACTTATATGCCGTTGAAAACCTCAAGGGAGAAGAATTGGAGTATTTTTATGAAGTAACTGATTAATTTACAAAGAAATGAAAACAATTACAGAGCAGGCAACGGAAAATGGCCGTTTGACAGTTGAAGAGATAGTAAACCGAGACAAGACATTCCGGTATATGTTATTATCACGCCTCCAGTCTGATTGTGACTATTATCTTCACTATGGCGGCAGACACCCGAAGGTGTTGTGGGCCGGCGATGAAACACGCCAGATAGAGTTTATGACCGGACTTCATGATAGTTTCGATGCTGACGAAAAGCCGGAATGGCTGACAATGGAACAAATCCGGCAATATGCGGCCGAAATGTTGGGCGCAGATTCATGAAGTTTGCGACAGCTGCATATATGCAACCATCCTTTTCAATGCTGCATCAAACTATGTATGGTTTGGCAGCATTGATTGTTATCAAAGTTGTCAGTCTGACTCCAGGTTATGTTGTGCAGCAAGGCCCAGAAATTCCTGTTATATTTTCACTTGTCATCCTTAAAGTTACTTTTCCCGTAACCTCTAAGCAGTGCTTTTACGATTTTGGCAAATATCCATACGGCTGCAATTACTATTATAATTTCCATACACTTTTATATAATTATATATTTATATTATTATATAATTGCATAATTGTATAATTTAATAATTGTACAACTATATAATTATATAATGTATTCTGTTATACCGTTATCTTTTAGCTGGTTAGTAAACACTTATAGGCTCTCAAGTTTTTCCTTGTTTTCTTCAATATATGTCATTATGATCGCCGATGCAAGGGTTCTGAGCGGAATATTTCTGCTTGAGTTTACACGGATTTTCTCCAGTTCCTTTTTCACTTCTTTTGGCAGCCAGATTGCTTCCCCTTGTCCACCGACTCCGGTGTATTTGGCTATATTTTCTTCAAATAGTTTTTTACTTGTTCTTTTTGATTTGGCTTTCTTTTCGGTGTTTGCCTTTTCATCCTGTTCCTGTTCATCTTGTATATCTTTAGATACCTTTGGCTGCGTTATGCCACGTACTATCTGGTCGAGGCCCATATTGGCCAAAGGATTGTCTATAGTAGGTCTCTCGTTCTTTTTCATACTCCTCTTTTATTTGATAATTCCCATAATCTTGCTGAATGCCGGCTCAACGATGTCCAGTTGGGTCTTTTCCAGTGGATATAATGTTGTATAGCGTTTCACTGCGACACTTTGTTTTATTGTAGGTGTGACGGTTCCCACCAGCCCAAGCAATTCTGTTGTCTGGGCTCTCTGCCTCAATTCTTCTGATTTCCTCTCCGAAGTGATAATTCGGTTGGGTATAAACACAAGTTGTGCTTCCGATACGCTTTTCAGGGCTTTTATAAAAATACCAGTTGCGTCTACCGTGTCCGGATCAAATGAAATCGGGATTATGGCTGTATCTGCATTTTTGTAGATATATTCAAGGTTACGGTCATTCAGATTTCCGGGGCAATCGATAAGGACAACTCCAGGAACCTTTTTAAGTTGCGCCATTACCTTTTTTAGTTGCTTGCTGTCTGCAGTATCAAGCAAATCCACATTCCATGGAGCCTGTACTTCTACAGCTACATCCTGTTCTCTTTGGCGGTGGCGGTAGAGCGACGCCTGAAGGTCGGCGTCAATGGCTATTACCGGGATACTATTTTCAGCAAGATAACTTGCAAATAGTGCACAGAGGGTAGTTTTCCCTACACCTCCTTTAATGTTACTGAACAATACAATTTTATTTTCCATGCCACTTTGGTTTTAGGTTTCTACATTGTTGGCAAATATAAGTAATACTCTTATAATCTCAAAATATTTATTATATAATTATATAAATATGATAATCATGTTTATATAATTATATAATCATATTATCATAAGTAAAACATTTATATATAATGCTTTATAAAGAATATTTCATTCCAAATGTTGTAATTTTAATTATTTGTATTGTATTATATAATTATATTATAAGATAAGTATATAATTGCATTATTCTATTCCACAACAATTTTCTTTTTTACTTATTTGAAGCATATATGGAGCTCACCTATGCATTTCCGCAATAAGTTTTTCGGTCCATGATTTGTAATTCTGATATCCTTGTCTAAGGCAGCATTTTTCTGAATGTTTTTCAACATCAGCCAATGACGTGTCTGCGACAATCTTTTTATTATACGAATCTCTTATATCTCTATTGCATTATACCCGTTGTCGCCCGTTAGGTGATGTCATTTTATCTGCAAAGTTAGTTTGCCCCTGAACGTTTTGCCAAGTGATGCTTTGCTTTTCATTTGAAAAATCTTCCTCCTTTGGAGAGTATTTTTCAAGAAACACTTGTCTTCACTTTAGTGCAAACTTTGGGGCAGAAAAATCGACAATACCCTCCGGGCAGAGTAAACCGGAACATGAGGGAAACAAATATTTTTTAATTAACTTCTTAAATATTATTTGTTATGAGTACATTAAAACAAACTGAGAAAGTGCGTCCTCTTTCCGAACATGGAGTTTATGCTTATCCTGTCAATCGTTTTAGCCGCGATGCGTCTGATGAAGATATTCTTTCTGATTATGAGAATAGTACCAACAATGAAGATTCGGTCAGGAAATATACCGTTGAAGAATTTCTGTCTTGCATCAACGACGAGAGCTTTAATAGTCTGGACTATTGGGTTCGTTTGATTTAGTAACCTTGGTAATTCAATGTTCGTTGTTTTATATTAATCGGATAATTTTATGAGTTTAGAGAATATCGATAAGAAACAGCTTTTTCGGGAGATAGCGGAACTTATGCAACCATTGTATTTCCCTGTACACTATGATGAAGATTATATCCAGAAATTAGCTCAACATGAATATGAATTGTTTTGTAAGGTAATATCCGCAAGATACGATTTCGATTATAATAAGTATATCTTTGAGCATGACGGCCATTCCCCGTTTGATGTCATATACGATGATGTCATTTGTGAACTGAAATCCCGTATGCGTAGAGACCCTTTCCTGCTTCAGAGTGAAGCCATTCGGCAGCGTCTTGTCACACTGGTACGTCAGGCTGTTGTCCGAGCCGGAGGATGTCTTGGAACTTTTTACAAGAATCTCCAGATTCATCACATGGAATACAAATCCGGAGACATGTACGATGATGTTCCGGCTGTAGTTTTTCGTGGAGGTGTGGCTTGTACTGCCGGTGGATATGAGAGTGCTATGCTGTACGATATTTATCTTGCACCTGATGACAGCCTGATGTGTACAGTTGATGACAAGAATTGCAGCGAGAATGATGTTCCACTTGATACACTTCTTCTTGAAAGCCTGTTTGAGGTCGTTCATTGGTTGCGTATTAATCATTTTTTGCCGGACACAGACGCTCCCGATTGGGTTTGCGAGGAGTGCGGTTCTTCGGATGTCGAAACCCTTGCTTGGGTCAGGCCAAACGAAAATAATAGCTTCGCCGATTATCTTGGAATTGATGACAATGGCAACAACTGGTGTCATCATTGTGAGGAACACACCTCTCTGGTACAGTTTACAGGTGGCGAAGACAGCAAGTCTTCTTCAGTCAGTTAAGGCCTATGGATAGTATATATATCAGGAATTTCAGCATTGAAGTGACACGCCGTTGCAATATGGCGTGTTCACATTGTATGCGTGGCAATGCTATGGCACTCGATATAAGTCATGCTGCTTACATCAGGAACATACTAAGTCGTGTTCGTGGGGTTCACAACATCAATATTACCGGTGGTGAGCCGTCCCTCAATGTCAAGGCTATGCGGTACCTCCTTTCCTGCCTCAAACGTCGTGGCATACCTGTTGACCGTTTCTACATTGTTACCAATGGTTCACTGTCTTCTATCTCCTCTGACTTCATAGAAACCTGTTGCGCTCTGTATGATTACCAGACAGAGAAGGTCGAAGATACCGGCAGGCACATGCTCGAACTCAGCGATGACCGTTTCCACAACAGTGCAGAGCGTGAAAAGGTAATCACCTGTTTGTCTGGTTTGTCTTTTTTCGGGATGCGTGGCCAGTCCGAACACATGTTCCTTTTCAAGGAAGGAAGATGCACAGTCGGTTTTGACAATCCGGTTTATCCCATTTACATGAACGGGGATGGAGTCGTTCACGGCGATGTTTATCTCAATGCCAAAGGCATGGTCTGCAGTAATGGAGACATGAGTTACCAGCGCCAGGAGTCTAATTTCCTTTGCACTTCCTCTCGCTTTTATAGTTATCTGAAGTCAACAGTCGGTAAGTATTGAATTTAAGTTATGAAGACAGTTAATAGTTTGTCAGGAGGAAAAACATCCTCTTACATCGCCGTGCATTATCCGGCAGATATCGAAGTCTTTGCCCTTTGTTGCATTGATTGTCACAATGCCGGGGCTACCATCGACAAGCGCATGAAGCAGATGGTCAATGACAGGTTGCAGAAGTATTGTTCTCATTATCCCGAATTTGTTGCTACTTCCGAAGATCCGAAAGTCCTCAAGGTTATTTTCGACCTCGAACAGCGTATAGGTCGGGAGATTATCTGGTTGCGTGGTATGGGCTGGGAGGAAATGATACGCCGTAAGCGTGCTATTCCCAATCGGACCAAACGCTTTTGCACGACAGTCTTGAAAATGCAGCCTATCTTTGAGTTTCTTTATTCATACCACGAGTTGCCCGTTCGTATGAGGATAGGTTACCGTTACGACGAGCAGGAACGCGCTTTGCGTTTTACCGAGAATTTCAAGTTCGCTTATATGGCCGAGTGGCAGGAGCGGTCATGCCGCTGGATTAACCGCTGGCAGGATATTCACTGGCGTGTGGGCGAGTTTCCTCTCATTGAAGACCGTATCACCCACTATGACATCAAGCGCTACTGGCAGGACAAAGGAATCGACTTTCCCGAAGATTCCAACTGTCTCAACTGCTTCTGGAAGGCTCCCGCACAGTTGCGCAAGAATTTCGATACATGTCCTCCCGTCATGTGGTGGTCAGCTATACAGGAGGATCTTCAAGGCAATACCTTCAAGGACAAGATGAGTCTTTTATCCATATCCAGGCTGCCGCTTCAGCTCGACTTCTTTTATGGTACAGGTTCAGGCTGTCAGGCGGGCTTCTGCACAGATTGACGCAGTTTTTCCCTATTGGACCTGTCGGCAGCTTGCCGACGGGCCTTTTTCTACCATTTGTATGCCGTTATTCCTGGAAGTTCCCTATATACTCGTTGCCGGTTAGTATCATCAATGCCCAAACCCGTTTATTTTCCCTGCAAAGTTCGATTGCCATCTCTTCGTCCTGTCAAGGCCTGCTTTCAGCGTGTTGCTGAAAAATCTTCCTTTCCGCTTCAGCGAAAGCGTATTTTTAGCACCATCCTTGGCCGGACTGCTTGCCAATCTTCGGGCAGGAAAAATCCACCTTTTGGCAAAAGATATACGACCAAAGGGAAATAAATAATTTAATGTTCAATTTAATCAGATAATACAATGGGAATAGAAGAAATTTTACAGCGTGATTCAAAATTCAGATATATGTTGCTTGGTCGTATGCAGTCAGATTGCGAGTACTATCTTGGTTTCGGTAATAGGAATCAGTCCCGTCTATGGGCAGGCAACGAAGAAAAGCAGATAGAATACATGAAACGGATTCATGAAAGTTTCAGCGATGGAGATAAACCGCAATGGCTTTCTATGAGTCAGATTTTGGATTACGCCAGACAGATGATACCGTCTGCAGAATAAAATCCTCTATCTAATCCCGCAGATGTTGATTTTATCAATGCCTGCGGTTGACATTTCATTATCCTTTTATATTAGCATATCCATTTTATATTTCCACACCCCGTTGTAGTTGTTGTTTCAACATTCATTGTTCACATCGGGAGTAACCATTCATTTCACTGCAAAGTTCTATTGATGCCAGCCATATCTTTACAAGGTTCCCTTCCAGTTATGTCAGAAATCTTCCTTTTTCCTGAAGAAAAAGAGTATTTCAGCCATAAACCTTGCAGATATTGGCATCCATACATTAAGCAGTAAAATTGAATTAATTACTCCCTATTGATAAACAATGAAATTATAATAGGGAAAAGTTGAACTTAAATTTTTAATGGTTATGGCTGAAAAGGTTTTTAAAGTAGGTGGTTGCAAATTCATTTTATTGAGGTGGCGTGATAAGTGGGTATTTCCTCTTATTTCTTACTATTTGTCAGGTAAAGATAGTCCTATTTACATGGCCCTTTTTTCTTGGAATCTAAAGGAAGGCAAATTTGTGAAGGAAACTACTGTTACTATTAATTTCCCTAAGAAACCGCGTGGCTTTTGTTGCCAGTTCGTTGATACCAAAAATAATGGTTCTTCAATTATTGATTGGCTTGTAGATAATGGCTTTGGTTTAGAGACTAAACGTTCTGTAACATCAGGTCTCACTTCTTATCCCGAATTCTACTTTGTAGGTGGCATTAATTTTCATAAGTACAGGAGGTTTTGCGATGAGCATCCGGAAATTCATAAATTTTTCCATATTTGATTTTTCCCTCAGTTTTCCAGCCCCATAATTGGGGTTGGAAACTTTTGACGGAATCGTCTACTGTTTTATACATATATTCTCCCTTTTTATATGTATAGTACAGTTTTGTAAAATCGGGTCATACGGTAAAATTGTGAGGTTCTTACGAATCTCCTTTATCCCTTTTTTATGTGTCGTTCAGCATATTCATTTATATTCTTTGATTTCTAAGCAAATATATTTCATCTTATTTGCTATATTTGCGTCATTACCAATCTAATATTAATTATATGGCAGCAGAGATTCTACTGGAAATAAACGGTCATAAGTATAATGCTTCAGGCTTCTCTTATGATTTTTATCAGGTGCCGGATTTCAAGGGAAAATCTGTTACCGGAATAAAAGGCGGTGATATCCATGTCGTTCTTGATTCAAGTTACGATAATACTATTCTGGAAACCATGTTGTCAAATAAGACAAGGAAGGTCTCTTGTGTCCCATGGGAAGAATATGAGCCTTGCCCTGTTTCTGGTAGAATCCAGTTTGTGCAGGATGATGTACATGTATTCCGTGAACTTGCATTTGAGGAAGCCTATATTACCCGTTATAAGGAAAAGATGGATGCAAACGGTTATCCTATGAGTATTTTGCTTACTATTTCTACGTTGCGTCTTGATATTAACAAGTTCGTTCGTATGGACAGACGGCCTGAAACCACTTATGGTTTTGGGTGGGTAAGATTTAAAGAAAAGGAAGTAGAAAAGTCTCCTATGTCAAAGTCTTATGCAGAACCTATGGTTTTGGTTACCTCTGTCAAAGGCAAAGAAACTGCATTACCAAATGAAAAGGTAAAATACGAGGTTACTGGATATAATATTTCTAATGTAAAGGACAAAGATCGTAAACGTGTCAAATGGGATATTGTAGTTGAAGGTAAGCAAGAAAAGCAGAAAGAACAAGGTGAAGTTTTACATTTGCAGATCAAAGAGGAATGGGTGGGAAAAGAAATCACTGTAATGCCTTATTTAAAACAGGCTACTACTAAAACAAGTGTGAAAACTGAGGTGTTGTATGAACCACAAGTTAGATTGATAATAACTAATCAGGTAACAGGATATACCATCCAGCGTTTAAAAGGTGATTCAGACATGTTTTCTAAAAATGTGGTTATTATTCCAACATATAGGGTTGATGTATTTAATTATGAGAAATGTGAAAAAAAACTAGAATTTTCTTTTAATGTGACAAGAGACGCATGGTATAATCTAGGGGTGGAAAATGGCAAACATAAAATTTTAAATAGGGCTTTTATTCCAGCTGATTGGAGTAAAAACTTATATGGTGCAATGTGGATTCCTAGTTATCCAAGATTCTCAGGAATGGGAGCTTTCATTTTAACTAGATACGGTGAAAGAAAATTACCAGCAAAACCGTTACTAACCCAAAAAACACTTGAAGGTAAGTCTATAGATTCTCCACGGAATGATGAAAATTTTGCATCAGATGTTATGATTCATGTTAGTGGGGTTTATGAAATCTTTGGTATTGATTATTTAGGTGGTTCATATGGATGTTTTGGTTTTATACCTGATGATGATATTTATGGAACTATAGAAAAAGCAAAGAAAGCATTAGAAAAGAATCTTTATGCTCAAGTAACGAGTAATGAAGAATGGAAGAAAGTAACAAATAGAATACTGGAACTATCATTTCCACAAAAAAAGAAAATACAAATATTGCTTGAAGAATATAAACCTAAATTTATTTATTAATGAATAAGCTGTATAAATTTATATTTATTGTTGGTTTTTTAGCTGGTATTTTATACTCGTTGTTGTATGAATTAATTGATTATGGTGATACAGCTCCTTTTGATGAATCATTGTGCTTATCCTTAAAAAATATTCTATTAAATAGAGAATCCATAATTAGCCACTCTTTAATATTGGGATGCATAGGCTTATTGGTATCGTCTTTTATTAATACTATTCTATATTTTATTAGAAAATATAGAAAAAATAAATTTGATGAATGGCAATAGATTGCATATTAGTGTATCATACTTAACTGATGCAGTGAATTTGATCTGTAGTTTTTCTTAATCCAGTCCTAAAAACTTATTTTACCGATTCTAAAAAATTACTTCGAGATAGAGTCTTCAAAGCTATGATGTGCTGATTGATTTCAATTCCTGTTATAAAGTTCTATTCAGTGCTAAAGCTAATGGATAGATATATTTGTTATATGTTTTGAGCTTTTCCAGATTTACGCCATATCCTGTATATGGATTGCTAGTTTCATCATAGAAAAAAATATCCATTATATCTCCGTTTTTTATAATTCTTTCACCTGTTTGCGGTATATCTTCCAAAGTGCAAATTTCCAGTGGTAGTGAATCCAAGTTACAGGGAGTACCGTTTCCCAGTAAGTTCATATGGTGGTTGAATATTACAAATCCCTTATGCTTAAAATCAAGTCTGATTCCGTATGGACGGCTTGTCAGGAAGGCATCCGCAGCTTTTGATATATAATTCTCCATAATTGTTTTTGATGTAAAAGTCATGCAAATTTAAGGCTTTCTCCAGAGGTGTACAAAGCCGTATCCTGTTTTTCTTGCCATTCGGCATGGTTGCTTGTGTTTGGCCAGCTCTCTCGGATATTCCCTGCAAAATTGCGGTTCTGCTTTTGTCAACCGTCAAACCGGGACACTGGCAGATTGCCTGTTCACGAAAAATCTTCCTCTGCTATGCAGAGAGTATTTGTTCATGCCCTCATTTGCCTTGTTGCAGCAGTTCCGCCAGATGGGCAGAAAATATCCCGATGGGCTGGCCGAAAGCCGACAAGCAAAGGGAAGTAAAACAAATGAGATTATGGCAACAATTAATGAAAATCTGAAAAAGCAGTTAGCAAAGAAGATGTATCATTTCGTAAAGTATTTCCCTGTACGCATCAAAAATGTTGGGGAAGACGCAATAGAAAATCGTAAACTTGTATGGGGATTTAAGGATGCAGACCGTGAAATTACGCTTAAAGTGGCACAGATGACCGCATCATATCTTCTGAATGAATTTGGTGACAGGCTGAAAAACATTGTTTTTGTATGTATTCCGGCAAGTACATGCGAACAGAACGAAAACAGGTACAGGTTCTTCTGCGAGCAGGTTTGTACTCTGGCAGGTGTCATGAATGGATTTTCCCATATCCGGATCCTGGCTGACCGTCCGTCTGTTCACGAAAACCGGAAGAAAAACACACACGCGGATTTTTCCGAACGGTTAATGAAATTTGATGAAGATTTCTTTAAGGAAAAAGACGTACTGATTTATGATGATGTTGTCACTACCGGAATGAGTTATGCAGAGCTGGCCGAACGTTTGGAATTTTTGGGAGCAAATGTTTTGGGAGGTCTTTTCTTGAGCCGTACATACTATAAATACCAATAAATATGGAAAAACAAGAGAATTGTAACAAAGGTGTCGCTTTTACAGGACACAGAGATATTTTGCGCTCTAAACGCAGTGACTTAAAGCAAAAGCTATCATTTTGCGTAAGGAATTTGTATTACAAAGGAATGTCGGACTTCTATTGTGGTGCAGCTTGGGGATTTGACCTTTTGGCAGCCGAAGTTGTATTGTCTTTGAAAAGTGAATTGCCGACTATCCGATTAATTTGTGTAATTCCATATAGGGGGCAGTCCGAGAATTGGAGTTTGATAGAACAAACAAGATATAAACGTGTAATATCAAAAGCCGATGAAGTTGTCATATTGAGTGAAAATTATTTTGGAGGCTGTTTTTTTCGTCGAAATGATTATTTGGTAAATCATTCATGTGGGATAGTTGCCTATTATGACGGAAAGCCAAAGGGAGGAACTTTCTACACGGTCAAAAAAGCCCAAGCTAATAGTTTATGGGTGATAAACCTTTATCATTAAAGGTTGTTCTCATAAGACTACTTTCGAAGTCACTGAGTTCTTCAATGTTAACAATTCTTTGAAGGACTTGGTGCCTGAAGACCATTCCCTCTTTTAAATGAGATAGAAAATATCTATTTTGATTCATTTTTCTTGTTTTTGCTACGTGGCCCACTGAATTTTCCTCGGTTTAACTTTACACCATATTTATTGAGAATACGAAAAACGGAACTTCTGCTACTGAATCCGCTCATTTCAAAAATATCATCAATGGAATGCCCGTTATTGTACATGTCGACTATCATTCTTTCTCGCTCTGTTTTAGATATTGAACCTCCGGATTTAGAGGGTTGCTTAATGTATTGTTGCAAATGCATTATATGCGAAGAAGACTTGCGTAAGGCAGCAATTTCTTCAGGAAGGGAACCAAACATCTTAATAGCATCTGATACTTTTGTATCCGGAAATAATTCATTCTTAGTATCTATTCCATCATGTATGGAAATAATGCGTGCATCTTTTATACGGCATAGTTCAAAAAACGTTGCCAATTCACGTGTACCGCGTACGGCATTACTGAACTTTGATACAACTATTTCATCTCCTCTCCCAATACTGGCCATCAGTTGCTTCCATAAAGGACGCAAAATTTCATGATCGGTAGATTCTTCAAATACTTGTATACATCCATATTGTAACATCCATTCCTTGTCTGCTTCAAGCATATCACAGTGTTCTGCCATAAAAATGTAACCTACTTTTGCCATATATTTAATCAATGATATTGATAACAACTGCAAATATATAAGTTTTATTTTGTATTAAATCATACTTTAATGAAAATTTGGAAATTGTCAATTTTACATTTTATTCTTTCTCTTTTTTTCATTGTAAATCAAACTATTGAATATGATAGTGTAATTAAACCAAAATCTGTTTTTTGATGCTTTATTTCCTAAAAATAATATATAGATTTGCATAGTAAAATATGAATTTACAATATGAAAATTAAAGAATCATACTTTGAATTTATGGGTTTGATAAACAGATTATCGACCATTTCATTTGCCATATTATTGTTTGTTTCTTGTAGCAGCAACAATGGAAAAGACATTGTTGATAGGACAAATGATCCAACCACAAAATACAAGACTTACTTGTACGAAGTGCGTAAAATGAAAAATTTATCAGTGAGCGACTTGATATTGCATATTAACGATTGGCAGAAACTCAAAGATACCGTGTCGGTACTTATCTGTCAAGATACAATAAAGGCTCATTCGACAGTGCAGATAGACTGTGCTCTTTTATATGATTCCATTCGGATGGAATTTTCTCGATTGGCAATGGAAATCCCTCGTACTTATAAAGAGGTGCTTATTGTTAAAGAAAGATTATCGTCATACGATTCTATTAAGGAACTTCAATCTTCAGTTCATAAGATAAGACCCTTTTTTAATTCTCTGGATAAGCATGCGACTTATAAAGAGAGCAGATATGGTATCTTGACTATATATCGATCCCTTTTGAAAGAAACATTGAATACCGGAATACAAAGCATAGATGAACTTAAAAACTTCATTGAAAAAGAAGACATAGTATTCAGATCATTTCTTCCACATCTGAGTGAATTAAATGATACGGACATAACAGATATCGCCAGAAACACAGATAAATGTTATTCTTCCTTTTTTTCTAAAATCGGCTGTCATGACATAATCTACACTGATGCTATGGTATATATAGCAATGCGCACTAATCGTAGGTTAATTCAGAATACTCGAATGTGTCTTGAAGATATACATCAAGGAAAAGTAAAAAATAAGCAACAGGCGTTGGCCTATATTTACATGATTCTACAGCCTTATGCATCCTTGGATCATTTAAGTACAGCTGTACTTTCACATAGAGAAAAAGAAGAACTGTATGATATGGCAGCCTGTATTCCCCGAGCTTTTGAGATACTGGCAACGACTATGGAAACTGGGGATAAAAGATTGAATGATCTGCCAGGTATGCTCATTGATATTTTCATAAGTTCATTATAAATTCTATTTGAAATATTTGGTATTATGTTGAGACATTTTTTGGATGATTTTTTATCGTTTGTTCCTCTACAGTTGCCGCAACTGCTTGATGTGACAACAATGGAGGAGCCAAAGTTTTATGGAGATTATGTATTACTGACATTCCCACTAAGAGATCAGTATGATTTGGAAGAAGTAATGGATATGTTTGAGGATGATATGGAGTTAATAACCCTTTATCATCATATTCCTATGCTGACTGAACAGTTTGGCCATTGCACTTGTGCCTATTCCAATCCTTCATTTGGACAGATGTTTAAGATGAATGCACGGACAAATGATAAGGGAATGGTAACCTTTATCACAGCAACTGTGTATGATTCATTAGAACAGATGTATGGTGATTTATGTCTTGATCTTGATGTGCATTCCAAAGGAGGAACCTTCAAGTACAAGAAGGAAAAAGAAGACATACTGCTTGATTTTATGTAAGTCTATACTGAATGCGACATACTTTATACAAGCGGCTTGTTTATTGGATTGATGCCAACCAGACTTGGATAGAAGTGGTCAATGACAATCTTTATAAGGAGCAACTCATCAAAGGACGTGGACGAACAGGATACTGGGTTTCACGAAACCTGATGCTGAAAGCATACCGTTCCAATGGTGCATATAAAAAAGGAACGATATGGATAATCCCTGAGAATGATTTGGATAAGGCATTGGCTGCTTATCGTAAAAAAGATCCTCTATTCAAGCAGCGCATTAAAACTAGTCCCGATAGTCTGACTGCAAAAGACACGGAGGTTATCATCCAGATGGCTACATATGGCCTTGTTCGATTAGAACTAGATAAATATTCCATTTTTACAATTCCAGAAATATACAAACTATGATTTGGATTATCTTACATTTCATCTTCCTTTTAATACCGGTCGTTGTACCTGTTGCTTTGTACAGAAATAAAGGACGTATAATGACACATTTCTATTTGATAATGGCTATGAATATCAAGGCACGAAAGTTCTATATTCGGTTTTGGCTTCTTTTGCTACTGCTCTTTCATTACGACAGTACATTTTTGCTAAAGGACAGGCTGGGGATTATGTTATCGACAATCTTTTGTATAATGATGTTTTCTTTCAAATGGTCTGACCGATGGATGAAGAATGTACATGACCGCACAAGAACGGTTGTCATTTTGGCTATAGCAGCATTGGTTGCTGTTGCCATACCACATTTGTACACACTATCGATTAGTATTGGTCTGTTTCTTACGGCGTCCCTTTTTTACCCATCATCAAAGGTAATATCCGAATGTCAGGATACGGATAATGTCCAGATTTTGTTGAAACATCCTGATGAACTGCTCAAAAGCTATTACAATTATCATCACGCATAAAGCCACGATTTTGCGGATAGTGGCATCTGGTATCATCCGCATGAATAATCAATCAATTAAAACATGACAGAATGAAAAATAGGCAAAAATTATCCGCTTCAATAATAGCGGACGTGGAGGTCTTTGACTTCCTTAAAGAAAAAGTAGGTGAAAGGAAAACACGAACGGAAGCATATTGTGATTTATTGGACAAGTCACAAAATGGTTTTATCTCCCCTTTTTTAAGAAGAATGGATTATGTACTTGAACCGCATCAGTGTCATGTGACCATATCTGACCTTGCAACGGAATGGCGTTGGCATCGTGCTACTGTACGTTCGTTTTTGGATGCTCTTGAGGAAATGGGGCAATTGAAAAGGGTTAAGTTGGCAAAAAGTGTAGTAATCACTATGGCATTGCATGAACAGGAGGAAAAGACTGATAATGTACATGAAGAATCTACTTTTACCATACGCTTGATGGAAGCATTGTCCAATTGGATTGTTGGCAAAACAGATTCAGTCATGACAGGTAAATCATGTACAGAGATAATACAACAGAAAACTGGTGCATTGTTCAACAAAGAAGAGTTCTTGGTATCTGGTACCGTTTTAGATGAATCGGCTTCATATTGTGAACAGCAGAACGAAATAAGGGAAATAACTATGAGTTGTATTGCCTTTGCCGCATTACAAAAGGTCTTGAGAAAATCAAGGTTTGATGACAGGAAGCCTTTACAGGAGTTTTTCCAGAATGATTGTTATGGTCAGTGGGATAACTTTCTTGAATTATGCAAGAATCTTGCAGAACTTGTGGTAACCGGAACAGATAATGAAGTTGATATAGATAATTCGCAAATGAAAAAAGAACTCAAATCCCTTCGTTCTCCTTTTCTTTCATTGCTTGCAAAGTCGCAAGAGGTTATCTGAGTTCTAACCGATTTCAAATGATTGTATAACCATGGATATTTCTTGTTGTTTCAGCAGCATGGCATACTACCTTTTGTAAATGGCATCCGGGCTTGCCCGTCTGCCACGAAACAGAGGGAAGGGGGAGCCTAATACCCCTGGTGACTTACGTCACAGGGAGAGGTGTCCAGACAAGCAGCAAGCTGGGACACATGAATTATCCTGAATTCATAAAATTGTAGTATGGTTAAAGCAAAACAGGTACTTGATGTACATGTATCAAAAGGCATTACCAGGGCACAAAGTAATGAGCATCTGCGTTGTCGTAGTGCAAAAGCCACAGAATATGCTATGAGCAAGGGAAACTATGATCCTACACGTGAACGCCTCAATTTTGAGATTGTTCGCGGTGGAAAGGTGCAGCAGGTAGATATCAGTCGCAGCATCCCAGACCGGATTGCGGTATTGTTGCGTAGTCGTGGAATAAAGGACCCTAATGAAGGACTGGCTGAACCCAAATACCGTACAGTAGTAAACATTATTTTTGGTGGTTCAAGAGAACGTATGCAGGAACTTGCTTTTGGCAATCAGAAGGTGGATTTCTCCAAAGATAGCGATAACTCTCATATTGTAAGAAAGCCGGAAATTGAACAATGGGCAAAAGACGTTTATTCATTTGTTTCTGATAAATATGGAGAGGAGAACATTGCAGCTTTTGTTGTACATCTTGATGAACTGAACCCGCACGTCCATTGTACGCTTTTGCCAATCAAAAATGGACGGTTTGCATACAAAGAGATTTTTGCGGGAAAGGATAAGTTTGAATATAGCGAGCGAATGAAGCAGCTTCACAGTGATTTTGCGGAGGTGAACAGAAAATGGGGAATGTCACGAGGTACAAGTATTGCGGAGACAGGTGCTAAGCACAGATCCACGGAAGAATACCGGCGTATGCTTTCCGAAGAGTGTACAACCAAAGAAGAACAGATTGAACGCCATAAGGCTGTCTTAGCTTCACTCCAGTCTGACATTAGATTGGCAGAACGCAGAGTGAAGGGCCTTACCTCCATGGTAGAGAATCTAAAGCACGATATGGAGGAAAAGCAGGTTCAGTTATCATCGTTGGAGAATGAATTGAAGGCACAAAAGGGCGATGCTTCTGCCATTTCAGAACAGAAAGAAAAACTCGAAAGAGAATTGGCTGCTATTCAATCGAAACTGGCGGACAAACAGAATAAGCTTGATGTCGCTGATAGACAGCTTTCTGATTTAAGGGAGAATATGAATGCCATTAAAGAGCGGACAGAAGAACTGAAAGAAGAAGCTTACCGGTATTCTCGTGATGTACATTCCAAAGTGGACAGTCTGCTTAAAGACGCAATGCTGGAAGAAATGGTTAACGAACATCGTGGCTTATCGGCAAGGTTGCCCCTTTCAGAACGGCAGATTTTTGACGACTCACTTGTCCGATCTGTAGCAGAGCGCGGTACTGAAGTCATGCAATGTGCTACAATGCTGTTTCTCGGAATGGTGGATGATGCCACTACTTTTGCCGAAACACATGGTGGTGGAGGTGGTGGAAGCGATCTCAAATGGGGACGTGATGAAGACGAGGACAACCGTGCCTGGGCACGGCGTTGCATGAGGATGGCATCACGTATGATGCGTCCTGCCAGTGGCAAGAAGCCTAAGCGTTAATTGGCAAAGAATTGGCGTTAGGTAATTTTTTAACTCATAATTAATTCGAATATGATAAAACTGATTACTATTTTTTTTGCTGCGTTATGTACGATACAAACGTATGCAAGTGAGCAATATCTTTATACAGATACTGTACAAAGTAAATCGCATGAGTATAGCCAGGAAATTTTACAACCTCTGGAGCCAACCAGTCTTGATGGTGTGCTTGTTCCGGCAGGTAGAAGCGGCAACTGGTTTGTCACAGTTGCAGGTGGACTGAATACGTTTCTTGGAACACCGTTGGGGTGTGATGATTTGTTTGGCCGTATGAAGCCAGCCTACAGTTTTGCTGTAGGCAAATGGTTTACTCCGACTGTAGGCGGCCGTATCAATTACAATGGAATGGCGTTTAAGGACGGCTTGTTGTCCGATCAGAAGTATCATTATGTCCATGCGGATCTGATGTGGAATATATTGGGGCGCAGGTATGCCAGACAGAAACAGGTACGATGGACTGTTGCGCCTTTTGCTGGTGTCGGAATGATACATCATGCTACCAATGGCAATAATCCGTTTGCTCTGTCATATGGCATCCAAGGACAATATAAACTCTCTAAAAGAGTAAGTCTGCTTATGGAACTTTCTGGCATGACTACCTTTCAGAATTTCGATGGTTTAGGCCGTCCGAATCGTCCAGGAGACAATATGCTTCTGCTTACAACGGGATTATCATTCTCTATTGGAAAAACAGGCTGGAAACGTGTTGTTGATGCCGGACCTTATATGCGAATGAATGAACAGTTGGTTGGATATGCCAATTCTCTTTCAGCGGAAAACCATTACTATGCTGGTAAGAATGAGAAGAACAAACGGACTTTGATTGAACTGAAAAAAGTTATGGAGATAGAAGGATTGCTCGATAAGTATTCCCATCTTTTTGCCGATAGTAGTGAACATGCCGGACACACTTACCCTGTAAATAATTATAGTGGTTTGAACTCGCTCTTGGCAAGATTGAAGAATAAGAAATGGAATGGCAAATCGGTTGACGAAAGTTCAAGTCAGGTTCCTGTAACAGATCCGGAAGATAGCCTGTGTTCAAATGGCAATAATACTCAAGGGTTATGTGCTGCTGAAGAATTGGAACCAAAATATTTTTCGGAAGTAGATTCTACATATAAGAAAAAATATGCCGATTGTTTTTCTAATGGAATCATTGGTTCACCTGTATATTTCTTTTTCAATTTAAATTCGGTACAGCTTACAGATAGGCCACAATCTATTAATCTTGATGCATTAGCCCGAGTTGCCGTTAAATACGATTTATATGTAAAGGTTACTGGTGCAGCTGATAAGGAAACAGGAACCTTTGCTATCAATGATTCGTTGAGTCTGACAAGAGCCAACTATATCTCGGATCAACTGCAATGCCGAGGTGTAAAAGCTGAAAAAATTGTTGTGGATAGTAAAGGTGGCATATCAGATTATTTGCCTGTAGAAGCTAACAGAAACACTAAAGTCGAACTGTTTGCTCCGGATATAGAGAGGGAAGCAGGGATGTTGGAGAAATAGGTATAGAGAAGATTGTCTTAGATTCTTAAGTTTTGGGGTTATTTAGAAAGCGGGGCCGGATTTTATTTTTGGCCCTGCTTTCATTCGTTTTGTATAAATGTATCAGCAGACAATTACCAGCTGTTGGTCAAAAAAGCATTACCAACAATCAGACTGTCAGCTGAAAGTGTTATTGTTGTAAAGAGTGGTCGCTTTTTGTCCACGTTAAATACTTCCTTGTAAAAAACTATATACGCACATCTGAACTCAATAGTTCTAAAGATAGAATTGTCATCAGTTTTGTAAAAAATGATTTTCCCACTGACTGGTTTGAATTGACTGTTCACCATTGCTTCAAGAATCTCAGTATCCTTAGTAGCCTCTATGCTGAATGTTAGTCTTCCTCCTATAACAGATGTTACAGGTCTGCCTTTATTATCTGTCTTGCGACTGAATTCAATGTGAGAAAAAAGAATATCTATTTCTCTTCCACGTATACTTACGGTTGCTCTCAATGCTCCCATACTGTTATTGTTTAATGGTTATGAATCAGGATTAATAACATTCTGATTAAAGCAGAGCCCCGCTTTCGAAAAATAAAAAGGATATCTCAAAAACAAATATAAAATGAAAATGTATTCCTTCCAAACAGTTCTGGAAAAAAGGTCTGTTTTTAGTCTGAAAAGTTATGAAAATAGCTATTCTTGTGATAGATAAAAAGAAAAAAAGATAAATATATCGTAGAATTATACTGATTTTGTATCTTTGCTATATACGGTGCGACAAGAAGTCGTACAAGTAATTGTTCAGCATGATGTCTGAACCTGTTGTT
>OGGG01000315.1_pt1 | contig 57522 bp, 77 predicted proteins | sample 1571201 | NCBI WGS metagenome assembly OGGG01 (sample SAMEA2581946, study PRJEB24529) | metagenome | biome: Human gut stool | place: China | collected 2011 | reverse complement strand
AATGTATGCGCAAATTAAGTCAGCCCGTACGAAACAAGATATTGAAGAATTTACAAATAGATATTTAGTAAGTTATAAGAATGTTGTTTCTTATACGTGGTTGGATTGGGTGGTACGCACGTCTTGGTTCTTGACTTTTTATGTAAAGAAAGAATTAGATGGTTCACCGATTGCAGGTGCAATAGTTACTCTTGATAATGGGTTTACTTCCACTACTGATGCTGACGGTTATGTGCGGTTTGAGTTACAGGATGGCAGTGTAGTGAATTGGACAGTTACCGCCAGAGGCGCAACAGCAACGGGTTCAGCTACAATGAATAAAGACCAAGTCGTTAACGTATTGTTGAATGTACCACTTGAAGTAGATGTAACGATAGTTGAGGCAGGTTGGGGAACTGTAAATGTGGAAGGAAGTAAATTGCCAAATACTAAGATAACATTGACAGCCACACCGACAGCAGGTTATGTCTTTATTAAATATGTGATAAATCCAGGAGCTACGGAATTGACAACTCCTATTGCTGATTATTGGCTGACAACGTTTGATATTAACGTTCAGGCGATATTTGAGCGTAGCGGAGAATTATCGTTTGCTCCGGCAGAGGTAACAATTCCGGCAGAGGGTGGCACGGCTACCGTGACGGCAACTTCTACTAAGCATTGGCAGTTTGACACATTACCTGAAGATTGGGCAACTGTTACGCCAAACGAAGGAAACGAAGGAGATACAACAATTACAATAAAAATAGAATAATTATGAGTACAATAAACATCCACAGGGGTACATTCCTAGAAAAGGAAGAATTAAGAAGAATGATAGGGTTTTTAAACGATAACCCTATCAACTCTGCGATGATTGCAGCTTCTATATCTTTTGGGCTTGTAACTCCCGGAGCTGTTCCAGCAAATCCCTTTGCTGTTACAGTTTCCAATACATTGGGAACAATTAACATGACGGGCGGTTATGTTATTGATAGCACGTTAAAGGCATACAAAGTTACCAATCAAACAGATTTAGCCGTGCCGTCAGACGGCTTGTGGTATTGGTTAAAAGTTGGGGCACAGTCTGTAAATTACGAAGAGGGTTATGTACAGGTAGACGCTTCTGGAAACGTGTCAGGTACGGTCAATTTTGATGGTATTGTGCGGGGGCAGAGTTCCGGTGTGCCTACATGTATAAAGTTTGTAAAAGATGACGGTACGACGCCTCTAAACAATCAAGTGTATCAGGTTGTGAATATTGTGAATAGTAATAATATTGTTTTGTCCAGTGGTTATCCATTTCAGCCGGAAACTCAACTTCGGGTAGTGGTACTTGGAAGCATTCCTATGGGAAATCGTTTTACAGATGAGCAACTTCAGGGACTTTATACATTTTCTTCTTTTAAACTTACATTTGTGGTAGAAAGAACTACTAATACCGCTCCGGGAAAGAGTAGTAACGAGTATTGGCTTGCACGTGTACGCAATCAAAATGGGATTGTGACAGTGGAAGATAAGAGAACCCAATTTTGGCAACTAGCCGCAGGCGGTGGGGATGTTCCTGGGTCAGAATATGATACGTTTATGGTTAAAAATACACAATAATTATGAATCTTTATTATACCACAGCATCCGGTTACAATGAGGCACAGCCCAACCCGTCTATTTCTTTAGGCGGGTATAAGTCTTCAACTTTGGTGGGCAACGATGATTTTGATAACATGTTCGATGAAATTTCTATCATGTCTATTCGTAGTGGACGTGATGAGTATCGGGCTATTATCATTCGTAATGATTTTGTAGTTAGTATGACAAATTTAGAGGTTAAAGTTGTCGCAGACCCTGACGCAATTTGTACGTATAAATTAGCGATTGCTCCGTTGAATGGGATTGATAAATACCGTAGACGTTTTATGGAACACGTGGCTACGGTAAATAATAAACCTTTTCACGCCACATTCGTGGACATGACACCTGACGCAGTGCTTACGATTGGCAACCTTGCACCCGAGGAAGAGATTGGGTTGTGGATATGTCGCCATATAGATAAAGATGCCGCTAAAGAGCAATACGAAAATGTGTGTGAGCCTGATTTGGCGGTTGACCCTACGGGTAGAGTATATAAAGAGGTGAAACACCCCACCGTAGAAAGCATTAATCTTGATTTTACGTGGCAGTAAATCAAGAGAATAAATTAAAAATTGATTATGTTATACAGCTATGATGATACATTAAAGATAATATTGCGGATTTACGAATATCTGCAACTAAGAGTAAAAGCCCAACCGAGAACCCTGAAGATGTATTCACAACGTCACAGGAATGCGGTTGTGGCTTTTATGGAAAAATTACCACCGAGCGCAGGAGCTGACTTTATATGGGAGTTTTTTGTGTTTCAATTTTATATTTACCAAGACCAAGACCAAATATTAAGACCGATGCCCGTGTGGTTCATGGGCGATGAAGCGTGGCGACGGTGGCGTGAGTATGATGAGGGTGCACGGTGGCACGCTAAACAGTGGGCGTCAGAAAAACATTTGGAAAATCCTGTCAAATCAAAATCTTACAAGTCTGTAAGCGAAGATACGTTGCGTAAAGAAAGATACCGCATGTCACGAATATCGGGCGCAAATTATTGCGGTGCAAAATATGGTGATTCACCTTATGATTCTACGGATGTTATGTGTACAACATGTCCGTTTGAAAAAGACTGCATTGTGCTATACGGTGATAAGAATAAGGATGGGAAAAACTTGTTTCAAGCATTGCAGGATATACCCGTGACTGAGAATGAGGGAAAACACTTGCGAGGCGTAAAAGTAAAAAGCAGGATTATTGTAGCTAAAGAAAGAAATTATGGAGAAACCGATAATGAAGTGTAAAAAGTGTGGAGAAGTTAAAGTTATTGTGAACAAAACAAAGTGTCTTTGTGATGATTGCAATTTTAAGCGTCTGCACGATGGTTTAAGCCGTTTTCAGTACAAGGTATTAAACTTTAAGTTTTTACCCCGTACAGAGATAAAAAGACGGAGAGTTACAAGGAAACCACGCAAATCAACAGGCGAGAGGGAATTGTTTGCTGAAATTTGGAATGAACGACCTCACGTGTGCACACATTGCGGGGGTAAATTACCCGAACCAATGCGTTCCTATTATTTTAGTCATATAAAGTCTAAAGGGGCTTTTCCAGAGCTCCGGCTAGAAAAGAGTAACATAGAATTAACGTGTCTAAAGTGTCATCAGGAATATGAGTTCGGGAAACGTATATAAAGGGTTTATTTACTATGTGGTTTGCTTAATAAATGGTAAGATTTATTTTGGTCAGACAAGCCGCTCCCCAGAAATTAGGTGGAAACGTCATGTTCAAAGAGCTTTTAATGAAAATGAAAGTTATCATAGTGCTCTTCACAAAGCTATTTGTAAATATGGTGCTGATAATTTTAAGGTTTATCCTTTTATAGAAATTTGCGCAGGCTCTTTAAAAGAACTGAAAGCCAAATTAAATTGGATAGAAATTTATTTAATAGCCAAATATAAAACCCAGATAACAGGGTATAATTTAGCGGCAGGAGGTGAAGGTGTTTTTGGAAATAAATGGTCTGAAAATTCCAGGATAAAACTTTCTAAAACAATTACAGGAAGAAAACTTACTGCAGAACATAGGCGTAAGATTTCAAGGGCGAACAAAGGAAAGCCATCTTGGGTGGCTGGGAAACATTTAAGTGAAGAGCACAAACGTAAACTTTCTGAAGCTCGCAAAGGGTCTGGAAATCCAATGTTTGGACGGAAACATTCGAGCAAAAGCATAAAGAAAATGAGCGTTGCGCACCGAAAGCAATGGGCAAAAATTAAAATTAATAAGTAATTTTGTAAGCAAATGGAAGAAAGAACAGTGGCTTTATTAATTCGGCTTTGTACCCTATACAAAGAAACACGGCTGTTGAAGCAGCTAATGAAATGGTACGAAGAAGATATAAATACCGAAGAATTATGGGAAAAGGTTGAACAGTTTGTTTCAAACTTGGAACAAAAGTACCAAACGAGGATATTTGAATTTCGTGACCGTACCAAACAAATCATTTTGAGGTCGCTGATACTCCAATGGAAACCTGATTTTACATTAGAGGGGGAACCAATGATTGTTATTAATGACTTCCGTTTAGGGTTACAGGGCAAAGACAACCCCGTTGTTAATTTGGAGTTGGTGTATGATGACTTGGAAACCCGTGATGAAGATTTAGAAAAATTGACATTATTAAAGAAATAAAAATAGATTATGAAAAGTACTATTCGCTACGTGATAGTAGCTGACACTGAAACGGGTGGTTTACCCTCTAAAGGTGGTAAAGGAAAGCCCGCTAAAAAGGCGTTTGTTGATGTTGCGCTTTGTGAAATTGCGCTTGTGGTGGTAGACCTTTGGGAAATGAAAATTGTTGAAGAATACGACGCAATTATCGCCCCCTATACAGAGGGACTAGAATATAACCCCAACGCTGAAGCCGTGCATGGATTGTCTGTTGCACATTTAACGCAGAACGGGCAGGATATCAAGGATGTGTATTTGGCTACAAAAACATATCTAAAGAAATATGCGAATTCTAAGATTGGGGCAGTGTTGGCAGGGCATAACTTTCAGTTATTTGATATACCATTCTTTGAAGAAATGTTTGCCTTTTGTAAGGACAATCTGTGGGACTATGTGAAATTTGTGGAAGACACAATGAAGATGGCATGGTACAGGGCAGAAGAGCAAGAGAATTATAAATTGGGCACATGTTGTCGCCAAGAGGGGGTGGAGCTTGTAGACGCTCACCGTGCTTTGCATGATACTCGTGCAAATGCGTTGCTCTTTTTAAAGTATATTGCGGCTTTACGTGGCACAGGAGCAGCAGCCCAAACAGCTCCTACTCAAAGAAAATCACGATTTAGGGAGACTTTTCAATTAGTATAAAATGATACGATTTAACGAAGACAGTAAACTGACATTCAAGCAGTTGGACACGGTTTTCGCCACCGCTGTGAGTATTGTTGATAATTTGCCACCCGTGGCAATTAATCAACTTCTCACGGCTTATGGCGGGGACATGGACAATTTGCTGAACGAAATATTTACGCAGACAAATAATGTGCTTTCGTTAAATTCCACACTTGATACGGAACGGCTGAATTATGTAGACCAACTTGAGGAAAGCATGGATGAGACCTTAAAGGTTCAGTCTTATAATTACTTCAAGACGACGATGCTACCTAATTTTCGTCAGGGATGGCGAAATTTGGAGTGGGGTAACATGATACAATTATATCCAAATAGCGCATATCTTGCAGCCCGTTCTCATGGTAAATGTTTTGCAGCCGGAACACCTGTTTTAATGGCAGACTGGACGGTAAAAAATATTGAAGATATATACCCCGGAATGGAAGTGATGGGTGTGGATTTTACACCTCGTAGAGTGTTAACGAGACACATTGGCAGTTCCAAACTTTATACAGTTTTTCAAGAAAACGGCATTGATTATACCGTGAACCCCGAACACATTCTTTGCCTATGGGACACCAAGCGCAAACAGTATGTGGAAATAGAAATGAAGAGGTTCATTACCTATACAAAAGCCAAGCGAGACAGATTTAGAGGGTACAGAGTTTTTTCCTACGATACCCCTGTTTATGAGAAGGGAAAAGTGTGGGTGGATGAAGCCGGAACGGGGGCATATTACGGGTTTATGTGTGATGGTGACCACTTGTTTCAGTTGGAAGATGGAACGGTGGTTCATAACTCTTATGAGTTTTGTATGGCGTTTCCATTGTGGAGATTATATAGTTACCACCGCCCGTCTTTTATGCGTCCGGATAATCCTGATAATAAAAATCGTCAGGAAACCTGTATTATCACCAATACCGAAAAACTTGGTAAAGAACATATTGACAAGGTAGTTGAAGAAATACGTACGAATGAGGCATTGGCAGCGAAGCTGAACCCCACAGGCAAAGCGTCTTTAGCCGCCACGAGTATTGAATGTGAAAACGGTACGAAACTTCACCTCCGTGGAAAGGATGGGTTTATTCGTGGTTTGCACGTAGGTTCAGCCGTGAGCGATGATTTACCCGATGAAAGTAGTATTTACAGTTTGGAGCAGCGTGAGAAGTTGCGAGACCTGTTTAAAGGAGCAATTACCCCGATTGTAGAGCCATACGGTTATAATATCGTTGACGGCACACCGTATCAGCAAGATGACCTCTATGCGGATTTAAAACGTGACCCGAAATTCATGGTGTTTGAGTACCCCGCTATTGACCCGAATGGTAGGTTGTTAGCTCCCGACCGTTTTACGTTTGATAAGTTGATGCAGGAAAAAGCCTCTCTGGGTACTCTAGTTTTTAGCCGTGAGTATTTGGTTGTACCAATATCAGATGACAGTACGATATTCCCTTGGGAGATATTAAAGAGAAGCACCATCGGGATGGAACACGTGCGTTTAGTTCATAACATAGAAAGTTTTCCGATTAAACTCGCACGAGTGACAATTGGTTGTGACTTTGCTGTTTCTGGAAATGTGGGGGCTGACTATACTTGCTATACGGTTTGGGGGAAAGACTTGCAAGAAAATTATTATTTACTGTATATTTACAGGGAAAAGGGCTTATCACATAATGAACAGATACAAAAGATAGCTCAACTAAACATCGCATTTAAACCGAATGAAATTGTGGTGGAAAATAACGGCTTCCAATCTATTCTGGCTGATATGTGTGTGCAAATGGGTATAAAGAATATAACACCATTTACTACCACCGCAGGGAATAAAAAGGATTTACGTACAGGTTGGGCATCGTTGTCGGCACTGTTTGAGCGTGGTGCTCTTAAATGTCCGTACCACCCAGATACTCAAGATAAAGTTGACCAAATGTTTGGGGAGTTTAATAGTGTGGCTTTCAGAAGTGATAAGGGTACATTAGAAAGTATTAGCGGGCATGATGATACAGTAAGTTCTTCCTACATGGCTATTAACAAGTTGAGGGAAGCTACGGTGCAAATAAAAGTTGACGCAGTTTAATATGGATAAGAAAATTGATGCTATACTAAGTCCGAGTTTTGTTGAGGAAATGATGCGGTTGGCTTTTGCTAACAGGCAGTTTGCCATCATGGTAACGGATAATTTAGATTTAAGTAATTTCCCTCGTGAAATGGGTGGTTGCAAAGCAATGCTGAAAGTATTGGCAGATAATTTGCGACGGGATGGTGGTTTGGCGACTTATGGAATGGTTGAAATGGCTTATCCTGGAAATAAGGATGTGGCAAAGAAACTTGAGGAAGTACGCAGCTTGAAATTACCTGATTACGAACCTATGGTCAGACAGCTTGAAACCTTTATTAAGCGTCAAACCTTTGTAGCCACTCAACGGGAAATTTCTGATATGTATAACGAGGGTCGGCAGGAAGAAGCCATGCAGTTACTCGGAAAACGTATGGAAGAAATTAATACCTTTTCGTTAGAGGGTGGTAGAGGACGTTTTACCCGCATTTACAGGGATTTTGAACGCAATATTAGTACTATACAGAATAAAGCCGATGACGCTGTTAGACGGCAGAAAATCCCGACAGGCATATCTACACTTGATGACCTTACAGACGGGGGCATACCACGTCAGGACACCTTATTGATGATAATGCGTTCAGGTGTTGGAAAATCCACTTTCTTAAAGTGGATTGCATGGTACAACACGTCCATTGCTCATAATCACGTTTTACAGATACAGTTAGAGGGCGGTATGGATGAAGCCGTGGTTAAGTTTGACCAGATGCTTGCGAATACCACTTACTCAAAGATAATGCGGGGTGATATTAGTGAGGAAACGGCACAACGCCTGTCAGCGGTGGTTAAACGTTCTATTACTGTAAATAGTGATATTGACCTTTATGCAACCGACCAAATGCTTGACATGACATTGGCGGATTTGGTAACAGTGATAGAGGACTATAAAATGGAATATGGGTATTATCCGGATTTGATTAATATAGACAGTTTGGATTTGCTGTTAACGGGGGAAAATAAAAAGATAGACTTTGACCCTAGTTTCTTGAAGTTTCGTTTACAACGGTGCGCCCAAAAACTAAAAGATATTGCGAAGACATACGATTGTGTGGTGGCGGCTGTTACTCAAACGGGGGAAGTACCGTTTGAAGTTTGGAATGACCCCACACGGGTACTCACCCGTAGCAATACAGAGGGTGACCGCACGCTTATCAAACCGTTCTCATTCGTATTGACAGGTAATGTTACGATAGAGGAGAGTAAACAAAAACTACTTCGTATCTTTTGTGATAAATTGCGTAACTACAAGAATGATGGTATTATTATTCGTATTCCTACGAATTTTGAGAATGGCTTTTTCTACGACATGGGCAGGTCATCAACCGTTGAACAGATATTGGATATGTCGGCACTTGAAAAGTTAGAACCACGAAGAGGAAAGAAAGCCAACGGTGAGGATGCAGTGGGCGACCGAAAAGAAAGGGTTGAAGTAGAGCCGGGAGTATGGGCGACCCGTGTTGTTAAAGCGGGCGAAAGCCCGACGCAGACCCCGCCAGATGTATTGGACGAACAACATAAGAAAGATACATTGCGAGAGTACTTGAATGGTAACAAAGAAGTTAAGCCAAAACCCGTGCGTAAAAAGGTACAGCGATGAGATACGATAAGGAAAGAATAATAGAAGAATTTGCCCTGACGCCATTTGGCGCACGAGGATGGCTTACAAACAAGGATATGGAATGTCCTTTTTGTGGCAAGGCGGGGAAGTGGGGCATTATTTTTAACGATACAGGGCTAGCCACGTTTCATTGTTGGAAGTGTCCACGAAAAACTTCGGTGTATGAGTTTTTGAAAAAGGTAGGGCGAAAAGACCTTGCTAAAATGACATACACTGTCAAACCGAATGAGTTGGATGTGTGCCCCAAACTAGAGGCGGAGAATTATGACTTATCGGATTGGATGAAGGAAACAATGGATACGGCTGAAAAGCTAGCACCTACTCCAGTGCGTTTGCCTATGCGTTTAAAACCGCTGTCTAACGACCCGTATTTGGATAGTAGAGGGTTTGCTCCTGAACATTATGCGGAGTTTGAGCCTTCACACGTTACGAGTATGCTAGAGCCGAAATTGCACAACTATATTATCTTTAAGATGAAAGTAGATGGTGTATGTGTTGCATGGTGGGCACGCAGCCGCCATTCTAAAGAATGGCATAAAGAAAATCTGGAAGCATACAAAAGGCATGAGGCGGATTTAGTGTTGCGTTATCGTAACAGTGAAAACAATTTTCAGGACTTATTAGGGGGGTGTGATACCATTATTGCAGGCAAGACTGAAACTGTAATCTTAGTTGAAGGAATTTTTGATTTTGTTAATATTTGGAATTTACTTGGATTACGTGATTTGGATGATATAAAATGTTGTTTTACCTTTGGCAACAATATCGGGCAGGGGCAGTTGAAAACCCTCCTACAAAAGAAAGTTAAGAATGTCATACTTCTATATGACTATGGGACTATCAATGAAAGTAAAGATGCAGCATTAAGAATGCGGGATATGTTTGATAGCGTGTTGGTAACAGCTATTCGCAAAGAAGGAGTTGACCCAGGAAATATAGATTTAGCATATTTGGAAGAAGTTTTACAGGGGGCGACAGACCCGTTTAATTTTTTCTGTAATAAAGTAGAAGTAAAGATTTAGGATATGGAACAGGCAGTTAGTAACAACGGGGTTAAGTCACAGGAGCAATTTTTGATAAATTTGCAATTGGAGTATCTAACACAGCGTTTGCGGGCTTTAATTTACCAAGACGAAACATATATAAGAGTAGCTAGCGATATAGCCGCTAAGAAGCGAATGAAGATAACCCAGCTTGGAATTAAGTTTAATCTTACGACTATATTTAACGGTGAGGACGTTGAACAGTTTGTGGATAAATATTTTTGGAATCCTAATGGATTGCCGAATTTTCAGTATAAAGATGCACAACAGAAGAGGGTACAAGGAAATTATGATGCGTGGTATATGCTTTACCGAGGAACGATAGTGGTATATAAAGGAAAAGACGCAGAAGTTTTAAGTAACAACCCCGCGAAAGAGGAATTGGAGATACGTATTAATAATGACAGAAAATTAACCGTCAGATATTCTGACATAACACTTAATAAAAATTTCGTATGGATTTAAAAATTGTGAATTTGAGTAACAACGAGTTGCCGGAGTACAAAACAGCAGAAGCAGCAGGGCTTGATTTGCGTGCATGGCTACCGGAAGGACCGATTGTATTGCATCCCATGGAACGTAGAATTATCCCGACAGGTTTACACATGGAAATTCCAGTTGGGTATGAGGGTCAGGTTCGTCCTCGTAGTGGTATAGCTGTGAAAAAAGGCTTGACAGTAATTAACTCTCCAGGAACCATTGACAGTGACTACCGTGGTGATGTAGGCGTTCCCCTAATTAATCTTTCAGCATCAATTCAGACCGTAGAGCCCGGAGAACGTATTGCGCAGATTGTGTTTGCTAAACACGAAAGAGCGGAAATTACCGTTGTAGAAAAAGTGGAAGACCTTGCAGATACAGAACGTGGAACAGGCGGTTTTGGTCACACGGGTCAAAAATAAATTAGAAATTTCGGGGATAAGTCTTGGATATTCCATTTTATCCCCGTACATTTGCAACAGATAAGTAAACCAAATTATTAATTAAAAACGAAAGACGATTATGGCTAACAATGCTCTTGCACTTCGTATGAGGTACAAAAAATTATCTGCCGAAGAATTGCAGGCTATCGCTAATGATAGCAAAAGTAGTGAAACAGAAGTAAAGATTGCTAATGAATTTTTGGCAAAGATGGGTGTAACCGCTGAAGAGGGGGTTAAGAAAGTCGCAGCCAAAGCAAAAAAGGCAGTTGAAACCAAAGAGGCTGAAGAGGAAGCTGTTACTAAAAAGGCAACTCCGAAAAAGGCTGCAAAGAAAGCTGATGCAGAAACACAGGAAGAAAGCGTGGAAAAGGCTGCAAAGAGCCAAGTAGTAGAATACGAAAGTGACGAACAGCTTACTCCGGAAGAAAAAGCACGTTTGGCAAAAGCCGAAAAGGAATTTGACGAACGCCAGAAAAGCCGCAAAACTCCTTCCAAGTCCGACAAAGCAATGAAACCCGCTACTAAAGAAAAGAAAGAAAAGGGTGCTCCTCGCGAAACCAAACGCCAAAATTTGGACGAAAGTAAGGAAGTTCCGGGATTGAAAATTGGTAGCAAAGTAACTTTGCAAGACGGTGGTGAAGTTGGTGAAATTACCCGTGTATATGTTTCCGGAGACGGAAAAGAAAAGTGCATGGTAAAATTCGGGGACAACAAACCAATTAAGAAGCGTGTAACGGCTGTTACATTGGCTGATGAAGCACCTAAGAAAGCCCCTGCAAAGAAAAAGAAATAATGGTATCCGATAGCGGTACATTAATTTTAGTGAAAGGTATTTCAGGAAGTGGCAAATCTACACGGGTTTACTTATTCCTGGAATACCTTGAACATATAGGGGTGTCTTTTGAACCGTTTAAGTTTGTAAATATTGAGGGCAAAGAACGGGAAATTGGCGTGTATGCTAAAGACCTAGATATGGTATTTGTCGGCAAGTTTTACGAAAACGGTGGAATAAGACGTTGGCAGGGCTACGACAGTGTTACGGGAAGATTACATAAGGCTGAGGGGCTGAGCTACTTCCTAACCGAAATGTCCAATGCTGGACATACCGTTGTGATAGACGGTGCGGGTACGACGGCTTCGTGGCGTTTGCGACCTTTGGAGTTGGGTGCAACCAACGGAATATTGAACATTCTCCATATCCGGTACGATTATACTGACGAACAATGGGATGAATATTGTAAAAGGATTGTGTACCGTTCCGGTAAAGAGCCGAAAGGGGACGCAATGTGGCGCAAGCATGGTACTTTTGAGAGCGATTATAAAAAAGCCGTAGAGGAAGCCAAAGAGGTGAATGACCTCGGAGCTTGTGTTGAGGTATATAATCGTCCGTATAATACTCCAGTGTATGATTTGGGGGCGAGCATATTAAAGTTCATCGGTTTGCCTGAATTGGTGGATGACTTTGTTACCTACTGTAAGAATTCAAATTATTTGCAACTTAATTCTTTTGCTGAATTTGATAAAAGAAAGTGATATGCTAGGCAGAATTTATGTTATAACTTGTTTGGAAACAAATAAATTGTATTTTGGTCAAACTATCAAAGAGATTTCTGAACGGTTTGCTGAACATATACGTGCGGCAAACCGTGGAAGTAGATTTAAATTACATAAAGCTATACGAAAATACGGAAGTGAAAATTTTTGTATTGAAGAAGTTTTGTGGGTTGAGGCTTCTACTAAATCTTTGTTGAAAGCGAAGCTGGATTATCTTGAAATTTATTTTATTGATAGGTATAACACAAAGATTGCCGGATATAACATGACAGAGGGTGGCGAAGGTAGATTGGGCTCTTTATTATCTGAAGAAACAAAATTAAAAATTAGTAAATCTAACCAATGTAAGGTTCGTTCGCTGGAAACAAGGAAAAGAAATTCTGAAGCATACAAAAGAAGAACACACCATCCAAGAGAAGGATGCAAATTATCGGAGCGTCATAAACAGCTTTTAGCAAAGACACATTTAGGAATACCGAGGTCTGCAAAAACTAAAATGAAAATTTCTCTTTCTAACAAAGGGCGAATAGTTTCAGAAGAAACTAGAAGAAAAATTTCAATAGCTAATAAAGGACGAAAGATTTCTGATGAGCAAAGAAAACAACATTCTGAAAAGATGAGAGGTTGGGTTCCTTCTAAAGATTGGAGAGCCAAACATTCCAGAAAGATTATAGAAATTTCTGATAATTTGGATAAAATTTGTTTTGCTTCAATAAAGGAGGTGTGTTTAGAATTAGGTATTGGAAGAAAAGCTGTTAAACGAATTATTACTGAAAATAAAATTGTAAATGGGAAAAGATATATGTATGAAAAATAAATCGTTTATTGTGAATGATAATTATTATCATCATTTGTATTGGATTGTGGAGAGGATGCGGATATTTTGGAAGAAATACAACAACGAGCCCCGACCTTGGACATCCGACCCAATTTTTGAAAAGTACCGTTTTACCAACGTGTATAGATGTCTGGACAGGGTGAGCCAATACTTACTTCGTCGGGTAATTTACAACGGTAAACAGTATGAGCCGGAAGATATGTTTTTCCGGATATTGGTGTTTAAGCACTTTAATAAGTGCGAAACGTGGGACTTATTAGAAAAAGAGCTTGGTGATATTACGTTGGAAGTAGGGCTTGAAGAAATTGCACGGGTATTAGATGAAGCGGTGGCAAGCGGGGAAACCATTTATGGGAGTGCCTACATTGTGAACTGTTGCTTTTATCAAAATCCCGAATACGCCCACATAAAGGGAATGTCTAAACACCGTGCTCACTTCACTATCTTTGACGATGAAATTTTCCAAAATGGGCATTTATACGACTTTTTAGAGGCACAAAGTTTTGAGGAGTTGTTTTGGCTGTTTAGGAAGATGAAGATTTACGGTGATTTTACTGCACAACAGTATTGCATTGACCTGAATTATTCCCCTCTATTTAATTTCACGGAAAATGATTTCGTTATCACGGGTCCTGGAAGTCTAAAGGGATTGAGTTGGATAATGGAAGGAGCGACTGGGAAAAAGTATGATTATGTAGGTGCGATTAAGTGGTTACAAGAACATTTCTTGGAAAATGTTACGCAGCTATGTGATGAACTTGGAATGGAATGGAAACCGTTGCCGTGGGAACCCGTGCCAACATTAACGAATTATCAGAATACGTTGTGTGAAACAAGTAAGTTCGCAAAGGGATTGGGACATACTTTTAAAGAGGGTAAACAGGAGCGTATAAAACATACTTACGAACAATCACCGCAAAAGATAGATTTTGTATTTCCACCTAAATGGAATGCAAAGATGCCTGAAGTGGGTGAAATTATTGTCTAACTTAATTGAATAATTATGTATTTAGAATGTGAAAATTTAAGTGCCGCTTTGATTGCTGTTTGCCAACAGTTATTGGAGCATGGCAAACCAACTGTCCGTAGAGGATTTAACTGCACAGAATTTCCTGGAGCGGTTATGGTATGTATTACCAACCCGACAGACCGTTATGTACGTGTGCCAGAACGCAAATGGAACAAGACATTGGGGTGGATTGAGAGCCTTTGGTTGGCTCGTGGCGATAACAGTTTGGCAATGCCATCTGCATACGTTAAGAACTTGCTGAATTTTTCTGATGACGGTGATTATATGCGTGCGGGGTATGGTCCGAGGCTGAGACGTTATGGAGATAACGAGGCAGCGATGACGACAGGACAGGGGATGTTATTACGCCAATACCGTAACGGGGTAAAAAAGAACGGTCTAGGACAATTGAAAGCTCCTAGTAAGTACCAAAATGCGACCGACCAATTACGGTTCGTAATTGAGAAGTTTAAAGAGGACATAGACACTCGTGAGGCAGTAATCAGCATTGCTGACCCTGTAAGTGATGACTTTAATGGTATTGCAGGCAAAGACGCTTCTCCGCTCATTAAAACCAAAGATACCCCATGCACCCGTTCTATCCATTTTATGATAGTGGATGGAAAGATGAACTGTTATGTAGATATGCGGAGTAACGATGTTATTTGGGGCTTCAGTGCCGTTAACATCTTTAACTTTACGTTGATGCAGGAATATGTGGCTGCAATTGTGGGTGTTCCTGTTGGCAAGTATTACCACAAAGCTGATAACTTGCACGTGTACGAAGACTTTTTGCCTATGGTGCAGGAAATCGCTAAACATTACCAAGACTACTTCAGTAGCGGAATTGAGTACCGTTACGAGCCGACGTACCATTCTTTGGAAGAGTTTGATACGCTGATAAAGGGGCTCTCAGAATTTGAAGAAGCCGTGCGGTCTAACTTCCTGGATAAGAACAAGGCTTCACAATATATAAAGAAGCAAAAAGACCCGTTGTTCCAGGATTGGGCACGTGTTATTTATTGTTATTGGTTCAAAGAAGTGGTGGAGTTTAATAACCCGCTACTGAATGAGTTGTTTGCACACTTGTAAGAGAAATAAATTAAAAATAGATTTCGTATGAATTTTAGAAAGATTGACATCCTGCTAGGGATGAAGGAGATACAAAGGTTGCCCAATACGCCTCATCACCGTGGCTACAATTTGCTTGAGCATGGGATGGTCGTGGGAATGTTGTTTAGGTGGTTTGCATCAGAAGAAGACGTTGCCTACGATATTAATGTTTTTGACAAAGTGTTGCTTCATGATTACGTTGAGAGTGTAACGGGCGACCTCAATAGTTGTGTGAAGAATTTCAGCCCCGCCACCAAAGCCGCATGGGAGCTCATAGAACGTGAAATTTGTAGCACCGATATAGTACTTCAGCCGTACAGTGATGATGCCTTAAAGAAGGGAATGACCGACTTACAGCACCGATTATTTAAGATGTGTGATTATTTGGACTTATGGATATTTTGCAAAAACGAAATAGCGTTGGGAAATGCCTGTAAGAAGATAAAGATGTGCCTAAATAATTGTGAGGTTGCGTTGTGCCGTATTTCCAACGATTTTAAAGATTTCAAAAGTATAAAGAAATTCATGGAGCAGTATGAGCCATAAAGGAAAGATATATGGAATAGTAGGTGTTATCGGTAGCGGTAAGACTTACAGGGCTGAACAGTTGCAGGTGGATGCAGCATGTGAAGAACGCCCAATGATACTTGGTGATTTTAGCGAGGGTATCCGTCAGACGTTAATGAACATTTTCACAGGTAGAAACAGGGGTGTTCAGTTGGATAGTAGTGTCTATGCAGGTTGGAAGAATGCCCAACAGTTAATTCTATTACCAACTTCTGGGAATGGGTTGTTACCCGATACTGTTAAAGTAACGGGTCGTGAAATGTTGCAGCGTACCGGAGAATATTTAAAAACGTTGGCGGGCGAAGATGTTTGGGCAAAATGGACGGCTCAAGATATTTTGAACCGTTGGTCAAAAATAGATACTGATAAAAGAGAACAGTGTGATATCGTGTTTGGTTCTTTGCGGTTTGATTGCGAAGCGGCACAACTGTTTAACTTGTCTAAAGCCACAGAAAAAGAAGTAGAAATTATTTTCTGCAATTTTAAAAGTGGCAAGTACGAATTGAACGACCATGTTAGCGAAGACTTTGCAAGGTATTTCTTAAATAAAGGCTGTAAGGACGGTGAGAATATTACTGAATTGGTAAAAGAAAAATTGCATGGAAGAATTTAAAGCATATTTGACGAATAACTTAATGTCGTTTACGCAAGTTTCTGACTACGTTGTAGAAATTGGTGGAAAGACATTTGAGTTGTACCAACCTGCCTACGATGGTGCATTGTTTGACGACGACTTTAACTTTGTTGGAGTGCCTATGCACGAACGGGGCGAGGATATTACAACGGAGTGCGACTTCTATGCTTATAAATTTGGGGGCGTATATTATATGCTTGAAAAGGGGAAGGAAAATGCTGTTAAGTTAACCCGTCTGAAATATGTAGGGGAAGCACAACAGGAAATTCCAACCCCTGTCTTTTTGGGTGTGCATGGGCAGTATGAAATGATGAGTGGAACGGGCACATATAGTGAATGGTGCAAGAAAGCCAAATTTTTAGGCGTGCATACATTGGGTATATGTGAACGGAACAGTTTGGCAGGTGCATTGAAATTCCAAACCGAATGCAAAGCAAACGGTTTGAAAAGTGTTATTGGAATGGAGTGCACCGTGTATGATATTCCAAACGATTATCGTTTTACTGTTAAAGTATATGCGATGAATGAAAATGGGTGGCGTGACTTATTAACTATAAACAAGTTCATCAATTGTGACAACCCCAAATATATAAGCCTAGAGGACTTTAGGGCGATAACCCTACATAATGATAACCTGATGTTGTTTGTAGACCCAAAGACTTTGGACTACGACAAACTAGCGGGATTGAAATTAGATGTTGGGGTGTATCAATTAGACCCCTGTGAGTATGTGGATGATAGCCGTGATGAGTGGTACTTAAAGAACCTGAAAAAGTTTTTTAAAGATAGAAACTTGATGCCCGTGCCAATGGGTGACGCATGGTATTTAGATGAGGAGTATTGCTGCATTCGCCCTCGTTTACATAGCATTGGCGGCACAACTGCCTATGAAAGTGAGAACCAATACTTTAAATCCAACGACCAACTTTTCTTGGAGTTAGCAGCCATGTTTCCAAATACTGACGAGGGGTTTGAGGACGCCTATCAGCGTTTCACAGACGCAGCTAGTTTGTTGGAAGACATTGCATTGGGAATTGATTTTACAGTTAATGTGAAACAGCGACATTTACCACATTATAAGATGACTCCTGATGAGGCAAAAGTGTACGATACTAATGAAGACCTCTTTTGGGCTCTTATTGCCGAGGGGCTTGATAAGCATCCTGACTTACTTGCAACATGGGGCGAAGATGTAATTATGGAACGCATAGACCGTGAAGTGGGGGTTATAAAGCTAGGCGAGGCAATTGATTACTTCTTAATTACATGGGATATCATTAATTGGTGTCACCGTAATGGAATAATGACAGGAATAAGTCGTGGTTCAGCGGGTGGATGCTTGGTGTCGTATCTATTGGGAATTACCAAACTTGACCCAATGCGTTATGACTTACTTTTTGAGCGTTTCTTGAACGCAGGACGTGTTAAGGTTTCACTCCCCGATATTGACTGTGACTATCCAGGAGAAGACAGACCCCGTGTAAAGAAGTACATGGAAGAACGTTATGGATGGCAACAGGTTTGTTCAGTAGGTACTTATAGTGCATTGCAACTACGGGCGGCAATTAAGGACATGGCACGAGTGTATGGGCTTAACTTTCAGGAAATGAACGACATGATGAAAGCGTTTGACGTTAAAGACCGTAAACCTGAAGACCTGTTTAAAATTGCGTGTGCCAACAGTCGTGTCAAAGATTTTGTAAAAACGTATCCAGATTTAATTAACGAAGTAATGTTGATTATGCCTGCACCTAAAGCACAGAGTATCCATGCGTGTGCGATGATGGTTTTCCCAGATGAGCACGATATGTTCAGGTGGGTTCCTATTCGTAAACAGGGTGATGATTATGTGACGGAATGGGAAGGTGGTGAAATGGATGCTGCCGGATTTTTGAAAGAAGACGTTTTGGGGGTAGCCCAATTTGATAAATTTCAAGACATGGTACGCCTCATTAAAGAACACGAAAATGTGGATTTGGATATATTTAGTGTACCGCTTGATGACAAAGAAGTTTACAGGTTTTTCCAGAACGGGTGGAATGAAGATAATTTTCACTTCGGTAGCCGTGGGTTAACGGGTTATTGCCGTCAGATGAAACCTGAAAATATTGAAGACCTGATTGCCGCTATTTCGTTGTATCGTCCGGGAGCAATGGAAAACAACTTCCATAATGAGTACGTGTTGCGTAAAGAGGGCAAAAAGACGGTGGAGTATTTTACAGGCACACAAGATATTCTTAAGAACACGTATGGAGTATTTGCCTATCAGGAGCAAATTATGCAACTTTGTCGGGAGCTAGGCGGGTTGTCTTTGGTAGAAGCTGATGACGTGCGTAAAGCAATGGTAAAGAAAAAGTACGAGGCACTACAACAGTACAAAGAACGGTTTATTCCGTATTACCGTGATACCTATCATGTAACACAGGAATACAGTGAAAATGTGTGGGACGCTATTGATAAGGCTAGTACTTATCTTTTTAATCGTAGCCATGCCGCAGCCTATGCGATAACGGGTTATATTTCGCAATGGATAAAAGTGCATTATCCAATAGAATACTGGAGCGTGGCGTTTAAATATGCACAGGACTTTGACTATTCCCGTTATATTGCGGAAATCAATAAGACTGGGATGTGTACGGTTCGGCAGGTAGACATAAACATATCCAGCACGGATGTAGTTATCAATTTTGCGGAAAAGGCTCTATATTGGGCTATAACCGGAGTTAAACAGGTTGCCGAAAAAGCGGCTACGCAAATATTAAAAGAGCGTGATGAAAACGGACAGTACTTTTCACTAAGCGATTTTATTAGTCGCCATAAATGGAAAGGCTCGGCAGTGAATAGCCGTGTAATTAGAAACCTTATATTGGCAGGTGCATTTGACAAACTTGAAGGAGTTACCAAAGCTAAGGACAGAATTGACCTGTTAGTGGAATATTTGGGCAAAGCGAGTGTAGCCGTACGGGAAGATGATATTGTATTAACAGGGGCTGACCGCCATGCGAATGATGAATGGTGGTGGGCGTTATTACAAAAGAAAGTATCGGGTTTTGCGTTCTTTAATTACGAAAACATTTATAAACGGTTTGTCGGTGAGTTCCCAGAGGAATATGAATACGCAACGTTTGAGGAGTGTTTAGACACGGAACATCTTGCTCACAATGGTTATGTCGTGGTAGCGGGTTATATTGCTGAAATGGAGATTAAAAAGACCAAAAAAGGCGAAATGATGGCACGCTTGACACTTGAGGCTAACTACGAATTTTTGGAAGTAATGATATTCCAGCAAGAATATCAGCAGCTTTCTGACTTATTGGTGGCAGGGCGTGCGAACCTGCTATTAATTAATGGAGTTGTTTCTTATGACAAGCGCAAAGAAAGTAATATTCTACGGGCTAATTATGAAACCAACATTGTCACTTTGACGTTATAATAAAATTGAAATTATGAAAATTCTTGTTCATTTTAGTGGGGTTCCGGTGGAACTTGAAACAAACGGTTTTTCTGGACGCATAGATATAGACCAATTAACGTCTATTGATTATGGCAATTTGTACGGTGAAGCCGTGACAGTTAGTGCTCTTCTAAATAAGGTCGGTTTGCTACGTGCCGAGGCAGAGCAGGCATTAGCCGAGAAGAAGTTGGAAAGGGACGTGTGCGAGGCTGATACGAAGCGTAAATGGCGGCAGCAAGCCAACGCCAATCAAGGAAAGTTCTGTTTTGAGGGTGAGTGGATAAAGCTGTCAGAAAAGGCATTGGATGAGGCGTTGTTACTTGATGATGCTTATCAGGGATTGTGCTGTGAGTATATTGAGGCACAAAAGAACTTTAATGTCCTTGACGCTTTGCAATGGGCGGTACAAGATAAGTCTAAGAAACTTAATAATCTGTTAAAACCCGTGACACCTACTGAGTTGCTCGGGGAGTTGGTGGAGAGTAACGTAAATAGTTTTGTGATAACTAAAAAAGGATACTAATATGGCAACAACATCAACAATTTTTGACGGGTTTATTAAACTAGTAGATAACATTTACATGAAGCCCTGTGAGGCTCACCCATCTGCATACGATTTGTATGTACACAAACCGAGTACAAGTGCTAGACACCCCGAGGGTAAAATGGACGACGTGGCATTTGGTTTGTCATTGGAGCTAGCTATTTCGTGGGCATGTCATAAGGCAGCGGGTGAGCGTGAAGTTAAAGACTTGCAGGGATTGTTGAAGGAACTGCATAAAGTAAACCAAGAAATTAGAGAAAACGTACTAAGTTTTATTAACGATTAATTTATAGAAAAATTATGGCAGGATTTGACCGCAGCAAGTGGAAAGCTGCACCTCTAACAACAGTTAACGCAACAGTTAACGAAACAAAGAAGTTTGACACCTATTTTGAGAGCGGAAATAACGAATACGCTCGGTTCTGGACAAACCGTGACGGCATTACAGTAAAACGTGTGTTGCCCGCACATGAACCAGGAGATAGCCCGTATGTACCTATGCTGACAGCCATGCTGAAAATTGAAGTGGACGATAAGGACAGCAACGGCACAGTGATTGGTAAGAAAGTCGCTAACAAGAAAATTTTTATCGGTACTTTGCACGGTGGCTATCCGTATGATATCATTGAGGAGTACATTAAACGGGTGTACGAAAAGGCTGATGCTTATCAGGGCGATGAGCGTGACCGTTACTTGAACCCTGTTAAAGGTTACAGAATGGGCGGTAAGAACGGTACATGGGTTCCTGGAATTAGACCTCAACTAGAGTATGTATTCTATGCTCTCATTGAGGGTAAAATTTACCGTGACAGTTTAAAGCCGAAGCAAATGGAAGCCTTGAACAAGGAAAGTGCCGACCTTTGTGCCCAAAATGACACGGCTGCAATTGATATGTTTAGTGACCCGACAACAGGTTTTCCAATCCAGTGGAGTGTAGGAAAGGATAAGGATGGTAAAAAGGAAACCACCCTTAAATCTTTGCCATTGAAAATGCAACAGACTTGGGATGAATACTTTGGTGAAAATGCAGTTCCTGACGCAATTTTGGAACAGCTTGAAAAGTTGCCAAGTTTGAAGAGCCTGTATGTTGACAGTTACAAAAAACGTGACTTTGACCTTGCATTAGAAGGACTTAAACGTTTTGATGAAGCCAACGTTTACAAGATTTTTGCTGACGAAGAGTTTTTGGACATGGTTGAACAGATGGCTGAAATGGTAGCAGAAAAGACAGGTGATGACGGAAAACCAAGCGGTACAGATGATTTGCCTTTTGGTGATGAAACTCCTAGCGCAGCTCCGGCTCCAGCCGCTAAAAAGACGCCCGTAGCCAAAGCTCCAGCAGCTAAGAAAGCCGTAGCAAAGAAAAAACCCGCTGAACCGACCCCTGAAGAAAAACTTGCTGTTATCAACACTGAATTTGTGCGCCAATACGGTGATGGCTACGATGAATTTACACTTGAGGACATGGGTGATGAACTGGAAGAAACGTACCAACTTGCACTCAAGAAAGAGGATTTGGGTTATGACATACCTCACGTTGACGGTTGGGATGGCGATGGTGATAATGGTGAGGACGAAACTCCAGCCGAAGACCCTGAACCGGAACAAGCTCCGGCAGCACCAGAGGTTCACACCGCAGTTGGTCCGGCAGCAGTGAAAACTCCGGCAGATGCAAATAGCAAAAGTGCAATGAGTGCCGTTGAGCGCATACGTTTGCTTCGTGAACAAAAAGCCGCAGCCGCTAAGAAGTAAATTTTATTCACCAATATAGGCGGGCTTTCGCCCGCCTTTTTGCTTTTATACAATGAAAAGAAACCCGATAGCCGTTATAAGTACAGACAGACATTTAAAGGAAGAAAACGCTTTAGACCTGTTAGATTTGTCTGAACAAGAAATTGCGCTTGCTCAAAAGCTGAAAGTTAAGACCGTTATTTGGTTGGGAGACATATTTGATAGCCGCCTTAGTCAGCGTCAAGAATTGCTTAACTGTTTAACGTTGATGATACAAATGTATCACGAGGCAGGGCTGCAAATTATTTGTATTCCTGGAAACCACGATAAGACAGATTATGAGGATGACGATAGCTTTTTGACCGCCTACAAATATCATCCCGGATTTGACCTAATTGAGACACCTCAAGCCCGTGTAATAGGTGGGGTTGATTTTGACTTTGTGCCGTTTTATTCGGTGGATATGTGGTTGGATAAGTTTGCGGAATTAGACCCGCCTCCGGGATTAAAATCAGTACTATGTAGTCATACAGCCGTACAAGGTTCTATCAATAACGACGGCAAAGTAGTAGAGAACCGCATTAAGACAAAGTTATTCAACAAATACGGAAAAGTATTGTTAGGGCATTATCACAATGCTCAACAACCCGCTTCAAATGTTTTTCACCTACCGTCTATAAGACAAAATAACTTTGGTGAAGATGAAGAAAAAGGCTTTACGGTGTTGTATGACGATGTAAGTTTTGATTTCGTTAAGTCTGATTTTGTGCCATACAGAGAAGTCAAAATTGATGTGGCGACTGTGACAAAGGCTGAACTTCAAAAGTTGCATACGGAAATTGATGATGGGGTACATTCCCGAGTGGTGCTTATTGGCGACCAACAGGCAGTGAAAGCGGTTAACAAGAAATGGTTTACGGAACACGGAATAGCCGTAAAAGCTAAATACACCGATGTAGAAGTAACGGAAACCGAAGAAACAGAAGCGGTGCAGGAATTAAGCGGAGAAGACTTAAAAGATAAGTTTGAGGCGTTTTGTACTGAAAAGGGTTACGATTACAAAGAGGGGTTTAAACTATTAAAAGAAATAATGAAATGGCAGGAGTAAAAGATTTTGTGAATACCGTACAAAAGAAGTTCGGTAAAGAAGTAATTGCCGGAGATAACCGTGCAGGGGTAGAGTTTCTACCGTCAGGCAGCTTGTCTTTGGATTTAGCATTGGGCGGGGGTTATGCAAAGGGGCGCATTATTGAGCTCATGGGTTACGAAAGTTGTGGTAAAACGACACTAGCTTTACACGCTTGCTTGAGTGCCCAAAATGAGGGTAAAGCTGTTTTATACGTAGACCGTGAGAACGCTATTGATATTGATTATGTACAGAATTTAGGCATTGACACTGACCCTGAAAAGTTTATCTTGACACAGCCCGGAGTAGCCGAGGAATGTTTTGAAATTATAAGGGAAGCAATTAAGACTGATGAAATTGGTGTTATTGTTTTGGACAGTGTTGCCGCTTTGTTCCCTAAATGTTACTTAGACGCTGATGTCGGTGATGCTAAGATGGGTACAGTCGCTCGCATTATGTCTACGTGGCTTCCTGGATTTGTGGGGGATATTAAACGTAATAACATCGTTGTAATATTCATCAACCAATATCGCGACAAAATTGGCGTAATGTTTGGTGACCCTCGCACAACTCCGGGAGGGAAAGCATTAGGGTTTTATTCTTCCCAGCGTCTGGATATTGCCCGTGCAGGTGCGGCAGGCGACAAGGGGGAAGAGTTTGCTAATCACGTTAAAGTTAAAGTGACGAAAAACAAGGTCGCCCCACCGTTCCGAAAAGCTGAATTTGATATACGTTTTGGCGAGGGTATTGATAAGGCATTGGATATCCTTAATCTGGCGGTTGAAAAAGGCGTAGTGGAAAAGGCAGGCTCGTTCTTTAAGTATGGGGGTAAAACCCTAGCACAAGGCGCAGAGAAAACTCGTGATGTGATAGCTGAGGACGAAGACCTTATGGCACGCATTGAAGAAGAAATTATGCAAAATATTTAGTTTATGGAATTGAAGTATTTGCGTCTGCAGAATTTTTTGTCATTCAAGGATATGCAACACACATTTTTGAATGAGCCTGTTTTAATTAAAGGGAAGAACCTTACTGAGACGGAAAGCCAAGAAACCAACGGTGCAGGAAAGAGTACAATGGAAGCGGGGATTGCATTTGCAATTCTCGCCACTTCTTTGCGCAAACAAACCTTAGATAAAGACTTGATATATTGGGGTGCGGATGAAGCGCATATATGGCTTGACATCTATTGTCCTATTCGCAAACAGACCCTAAATATTCATCGCACGTTGCGTACAAAGGGGTCACAACTGTTGGAATTGACTTTGAACGAGGAAGAGGGTAGTGTGCATTTTGCCACTGTATCAGATGGCAACAACTACATTCTTAATTGGATAGGTATATCAGCAGTAGATTTGAAGAATTACTACTTGATTAACAAGGAGAATTTTAAATCGTTTGTTTCAAGTAGTAATACTGAACGTTTGGCGTTGATAAGCCGTTTTATTAAAGCTGAACAGTTGGACACGGCTGATGATGTTATAAAAGCTAAGAATAAACCACTTGAGGCACAGGCTAAAGAGGCAGCGTTTAAGGTCGCGACGATAGAGGGTGAATTAAGCGTCTATACGCAACAATTAGAGGCTGAGGCGGAGCGTAACTTGGAACAAGAGCGCAACGACAAATTAGAGGCTTTAAATATGCGTATGGATGGTGTGATTGCCCGCTATGATAAAGCGGAGCAAATAAAACAGAATGCGACATTGGCTATAAAGTTGGCAGAAGATAACATTGCTAAAGAGAAACATAAACTTCAGGATTTTGAAAAGGCATTAGCCGAACTTAACAAGCAAGATTTTACAGCCCGTTATAAAAGTATTCAGGAAGCCCGTGCCACCGCTGACAGCAAAGTAGACGCAGAACGCCAACAGTTAACAGATACGAAGAAAAATGTACAGAGTTTAAGCCTTTCTATTCAACGTTTGTCAGGCATTTTGCAAGGGACGATAAAGTGCCCCAAATGTCAGCACGAGTTTGCTATTGCTGACCCCGATTTGGATTTGCAGGGGGTACGCAAGAAATTAGAGTTGGAAACTTCTAAGCGAACTTCTACGGAGCAACAGGTGGCATCACTACAAAAACGGCTTGAAACGCTAGCCACCCAATTGAAAACGTTTGATGAAGAAACTGGACAGGTACGTGAGGAAGAACGTGAACATTTGAAATCTGTAAGGGCTTTGCAGTCCCAAGTATTTGAAGTCCAAGACACTATTAAAAGACACGAACAATTGATTAAAAGTAATCAACGTGACATTGAGCAAATGGACGTGGAACTTGAAAACTGCAATTCCCAAAGTGAAAAATTACTTGAGGAAATTGAAAAGGTTGAAAAAGAAGAGTTAGAAACCCGTGAAGCCGAGTTAAAAGGGATTATAGCTTTAACCGAAAAGAAGTTACAGAAAGCTCAAAAAGAACGTGACAAATACGAAGCCGAGGTATCTAACAATGTGCAATGGGGGCTGAGAATGAAAGAGTTTAAGATGTCCCTAGCGTGTGAGCAGTTGCGCATCATTCAAAATTTTGCTAATTTGGCTCTCCAAAAACAAAGGTCAGATTTACGTTTAAGTATTGACGGTTTTAAACGTAACGCCAACGGTAAAGTAAAAGAAGAGATTACTGTTACAGTCATTAACAGTGAGGGCGAGTATAAACCATTTTGGTCTTTCAGCGGTGGTGAGCGTGCCCGCATAGAGGTTGCACTTATACAGGCTTTCCAAGAAATGATAAACGGAACGAATGAGTGGGGTGGTTTGCATTTCCTAATGATTGATGAAGTATTGGAAGGGACAGACCCGTTGGGATTGGCTTTGTTGTTAGAAAGTTTGAACGATGTTGGACATCCGGTGTATATAATAAGTCACGTGATGAATATACGTGCCGGAGTTCGCACATTAACAGTCGTAAAAGAAAATGGCGAAAGTTACATTGAGTAAAGAAATAGATTGGACAGCAATTGGAATTGACCCCGGAAAAGAGGGGTTTATTACGGTAATGCGACGGGGGTTTATACACAGTTACCCTGTCCCAAAGGTAAAGGATGTTATTGATGAGGAAGGATTGGCAGCGTTGGTTTTAGAAATCGCTGAACAGTGTGACCCTCAATACACTCACATAGCGATAGAGGACGTACACGCTTTGCACGGTTCATCAGCGCAGGGGACATTCAACTTTGGTGGGATAACATGGGCTCTCCGTATGGCGTTTATTGTGTGCGGGCTACCTGTTCATCGGGTAGCCCCTAAAAAGTGGCAAAAAGAGATGCACGAGGGAGTTAAACCGTGCGCAGATAAGAAACAGATGTCTATATTAGCGGCTAAACGGTTGTTCCCTAATTACAATCTTTTACGGACGCCAAACTGCAAGAAGCCTGATGACAATCTTGTGGACAGTTTGTTGATTGCTGAATATTGTAGGAGAAATTATTTATGAAATACGTATTGGTTTGCCCGAATACGGGCTGCATAGAGCATAATAAGCCTGTGGATGCGGGTACTTATTGCATGAAGTATGACAAAGCAACCAAACAGATGAAACCCGAATTTAAGGGGGAAATTCAGCGGTGTGTGGTTTGTGGTGAAGAATTACAGTTTACCGAAGCCCCAAGCGTTATTCCGGAATTTAGTGTAGGCACGTTCAAAGGATTGCCGGATGACAAGAAGAAAGAAGTGCTGCATAAACGTTTCCAAAAGGGGATGACTAAGGGTGGTAATGATGAGAACGAATTAAGAAAAAGAGGTGCGGTTAAAAAATTAATTGGATATGATGACTAGTGAACAAATTAAAATGATGCTGGACGGTGTTAAAGGTCTGGCGATGAATTGTGAAGTTAACGTTTTGGTACTGAAAGTACTGGATGAGTACCGTGTTTATTTGGCTCCTGAAGTGCGCCTAAAGACACGTGAGTGCCGTTATAACGAAGTACGGGATGCTCAAGATATTACCGTATTGGTGAAGAACGTGGGGGTGAACTTTGCGCTTGGTATGACGCATCAGACATTAATGGAAAAGGCACAGTCCATTCACAAGGAAAGTTTCAAGTTCGGTACGGATGATTATATGTGGTTTACAAAAGTGGATTTAAACCGTGGTTAAGAAGAAAAGTGCAAATGTTTGCTGAGGATTTCTTTGGAATGTCATTTTAAGTTGCTACATTTGTGCAGTTAATTAACAACATCATGGAAAATTTAACAGATATCTTTTTAAAATCCAGAGGGCACAAATATTTACGCAAAGTGCCGAACGGTAAAGGCGGTTATCGTTACATATACGAAGAACCGAGCCTGAAAACTACTTCGGTAGTCACACGTGAACAAAAGTACAAACAGAACGGGTGGGATTACAATACCCCATCAACGGTTGAGTACGCAAACGACCCACAGCGTAAACGGGTGCATCGTAAAACAGTTGCCGAGTACATTAAACGTTCAAGCCGACAGGGTGAAACGCCTCGTGCGGTGTTTACATTAGGCGGTTCGGGTGCGGGTAAAAGTACCGTTCTTAGAATGTTAGGTGAGCAAGACCCGTCCTTTAACAAAATTGTTACTGTTGATAGTGACGATATTAAGACAAAAACGTTTAAGGAAGATTTTGACGCTTACAACAAACAAAAGAAGATGAGTGCCGCAGGGCGTTTGCATGAAGAGAGTAGCGAATTGGCTGATAAAATTGTTGACGGTATATTAAGCGTAAATAATGACTACTTAAAGGATGGTACGATGAAAACGTATGCTTCTGCCGCAGCGGAAATTGAAAAAGCTAAGAAGAAAGGCTACCGGACTGATGTAGTAGGTGTGACAATTTCGGTGGAAGAAGCCATTCGTCGGGCATATTCTAGAGCAGCTAAATCTGGTCGTCACGTTGAACCTGAAGTAATTGTAAAGGCTCATGTCGGTTCTACGGAAACATTTTTGAAGTTAATTGAAACAGGTTTGGCAGATAGCTTGAAATTGTATGACAATTCGGGCAGTTCGCCAATACTAATCTATGATAGTGAGGATGAAAATCCTATTAAGAACGTTAAGTTATTTGAGGAATTTAAAAATAAGAGGAATTACACTATGGCAAAGAAAGACAACAACATTGAAAAATCTTATGATTTTGGTAAAAGTGAGTTTAACCGAAAAATGAAAAAGATATACCAAGAGCGAGAGGCTAAAGGTCTTCCAAATAGTGTGGATATACCAAACGACGCAGATGCGGACGACTTGGCACGCTTAAGAGCTTTTGGGGAATGGTTGAGCGATGGGCAACCCGTAGATTAATCTAAAGATTTTTCGGCTAGTTCCTTGCATAATTCAAAATTATGACTACCTTTGTAGTGTCAATCAATAAAACAAGGTAGTCATGAAAAGAAAAGTATTAACAGTCAGTGAAGTTAACCAAATGTTAATCCGCAAGGGATATAGAAGTTGTGAAACTATTCACATAGATATAGAAAATTCTTGGGAAGCGGATACTTTAGTATTTGAAGAATACAAAGATGGACACAGCGTTTGCGGGCTTTATAAGTTTCATCAATCTGAAGGCTGTCCAGTAGGTTGCGGCAATTTAACTAGAGTGGCAACCTACCGTAAATTAAAGGTTGCTGAAAAATACGAAATTATTAGTATTGTGGCACGTTTACCCAAACAAGAAAATAAAAATTGATTTAGTTATGGCAAAGAAAGTTAGTTGTGAAGAATTAAGAAACCAACTGTTAGCCGCAAATGCGGCTTACAGAAGCGGTGAAAGTATTATGTCCGATGTGGAATACGATGCGTTGGTGGAAAAGCTACGTAAACTAGACCCGTCGGACATCTTTTTTAATAAAGGAATAGTTGAAGCAGCCGATGACAGAATGGAAGAGTTGCCTGTTCCTATGTACAGTCTTGAAAAGATTAAGGAAATTAAACCGTTGCGCAAGTGGTTGAAAAAGATGTTGGATGCTGGAGCTTGCGAAGTTGTGGCGATGCCAAAATTTGACGGAATAAGCCTGTTGACCTACGATATGGATGGCGACCAAGCGTGGACACGTGGTGACGGTATTGAGGGGCAACGAAGTGACGCACATTTTACTCGCATGAATAACGGCAAGCCCAAAGGATATTTCTGTAACGTGCATACATGGGGCGAAGCCATTTGTAAGAAAACCACCTTTGCACACTTAAAGGATGAATTGAATGTAGCGTACAAGAACGCCCGAAACATGGTGGCGGGTGTGTTTAATTCTTCGGACGGTTTTAAGAACTCTGTAATTGCCTATATTGATTTTGTGCGATATGGTATTGATGAACCAATTGACAAGGATGACCAATTGCGGGTGTTGCGCAATCGTTACCAGAATGTCACACCATCCAGAACCTACTTAATTGAAGAATTATTGGAGCTTGATGATGCAGACTTGAACGACCTTATTGATTTGGAACTGCATGATGAATTTGATGCAGAGTACAAGATAGACGGTATTGTATTGGAAATTAATGAATGGGCGGTGAAACAACAGCTTGGAAGACTACCGAATGGAAACCCCGCTTATTCGGTTGCATTTAAGCGTGAAGAATGGTGTGACACTTATCAAACTAAAGTGACAGGGATTGAAAAAGGTATTGGCAAAACAGGTGTTTTGAACCCTGTTATCCTAATTGAACCCGTGGAAATAAATGGTGCGACAGTGAGCCGTGCTACCGCTTATAACGCTGCCTATTTGGTTGAAAACAACATTTGTGAGGGGGCTGTGATAGAGGTTACTCGTGGGGGTGATGTAATACCCAAACACTTGAAAACATTGGAATATAACGAAACAATGTTTGAAAAGATGTGTGATGACCTTGTTATCTGTCCTTCGTGTGGGAAACCGTTAAAATGGAATGAAACAAATGTTGATTTAGTGTGTACGAATGACAAATGTAAAGAAATGGTAATCAGTGAAATGGTTTACTTTTTCCGTACAATGGGGTGTGAACAGTTTGAAGAACCTACAATACGTCGTTTGTATAATTTTGGCTACCGTAGTGTAGAAACGATTTTAGAGTCTCATGTAGCCGAGTTCCAAAAGTTGCTCGGCAAGGCTAAGGGTAAAACGGTTTACGACCAAATACAGAAAGTATTGACCGAAGGCGTGCCGATGGCACGTTATATGACGGCACTAAATATTTTTGACGGCAAAATTGCCGAAGCCACCTGTCAGAAAATTTTTGATGCAGCGAATCCGGAAATGGTGGAAAGAGTAAAAACTGTTTCGTACGAAATTGGTAGCATAGCGGAAGCCACCTATTTAGCCAAGTCTTTAGAACAAGTTAACGGGGTGGGTGAAATATTGGCACGGTCGTTTGTTAAAGGGCTGATAAAACTTCAACACATAGGTATATATCCGGGAGTAAATATTACCTATGTTCAGACGCCTGAAACTACACCGCTTGCAGAAAATGCGATGGTTGTATGTATGACAGGTTTTAGGGATAAGGAAATGGAAGTGCAACTCAATAAACTTGGACACAGGGTTGTTGATGGCGTTACTAAAGAATGCAATGTGCTCGTAGTTGCTGATTTGAACAGCAATAGCAGCAAGATGAAAAAGGCAAAAGAAAAAGGACTTAGAATTGTAGAACGCATGGAATTTAGACGTGAATTACTATTATAAAGACGCTAAATATTGGTATGTAGGATTTCGCTACGACGAACGCTTGGTTAAAGAAATCAAGCGTTTTGTTGGAGCGGGGTATAACCCCGAGAATAAAGAGTGGTACATTCCTTTCGCATTACCAACTGTCGCACCGTTGCAAAAATGGTTACACGACAATGGATTTGTGGAAGGGATGAATTATTACCCCTCTAAACGGGTGCTGGAGTATCAAGAACCCCTTGCAATTATTACCCCTGAAGATGTGGCTATTGCTTGCAAAGAACTAGGGTTTAAGCGAATGCCACGTCCATATCAATGTGAGGGTATTGCTTACATGATAAATCATGGTAACTGCATAAACGGGGATGATTGTGGGCTGGGGAAGACGATGCAGACAATTATGACATTAGAATTAATGGACGCTTTTCCAGCTTTAGTTATCACTCCTGCATCTGTGAAATATAACTGGAAAAAGGAGTGGGAAAAATGGAACCCGAACCGCACTGTTGGAGTAGTTGGGCGCAAAAAGAAGTTTGACGAAAATGTGTGGCAGAATGACGTGATTATTATTAATTACGATATACTAGGTGAGCGGGGCTTAGATAAGCCAACAGCGAAGTTCAAAGAGCTCCTAAAGAAGCGATGGGCGTCTTGTGTGATGGATGAAATACATTTCTTAAAAAGTGAAAAGGCGTTGCGAACTAAAATGGCGAAGAAAATTGTAAAAACAATTCCGCATGTATGGGGGTTAACAGGTACATTGACACAGAACAAGCCCGCAGACTTGATACAGCCGTTTACGATAATACGTAGGTTTGAGGACATTTTTGGCAGTACGAAAGAATTTAAGTATCGCTATTGCAATGCGAAAATGACAGTATTTGGAATGGATTGTAGTGGGTTCAGCAATTTGGAAGAGCTACATGAATTGTTGCGAATGGGTGGGTACATCAGGCGTAATAAAAGAGATGTGCTGGATGAATTGCCGCCAATGGTGGAACAAACTATTGACGTGCCTATCAGCAATACTAGGGAATACCGTAAAGCGGAAAATAACCTGTTGGAATACTTGGAAAAGATAGATATAAACAAGGTGAACAGTGCAGTCAATGCTCCACACTTGGTAATGATACAAACATTGAAACAATTGAGTATAGAGGGTAAACTTCCATTTATCACCACTTATATAAAAGAATGGCTGGAAGCAAACGAGGGCGAGCAATTGCTTGTTTTTGGCGTGCACCGGATTCCTCTACAACAGTTAGCCGAGTACTTTAAAGCCCCGCTTATACAGGGCGGAGTAAGTGCCGACAAGAAGCAACAAATCGTAAATGAATTCAGTAACGGGGGTCATCGCCTATTGTTTGCCAATATTCAGTCAGCCGGAACAGGTACGGACGGTCTGCAAGATAATTGCAGCAACTTAGTATATATAGAGCTACCCGACAAAAGTACCGAGCTAGAGCAAGCAAATGCAAGACTTGAGCGGATGGGGCAACGGAATAGTATAAATATAACTTACTTGCTGTCACCGGACACGATAGATGCTGATATCAAAGAGATGGTTGCTGATAAAGGGATGATTACAGGCTTGGTGAACAAAGGTGGCAATGAAAACGAATTATTAACTAAGAAATTCTTATTAAAGAAAAATGGCAAAATTTGAAGCAAAGTTTTGGGGCACAAAAGAGAAGCGAGGACAGCTTGCTAAAGAAGTGGAAATTGTTGAGGCTACCACCCGAGGTGAGGTGGAGGGCAAGCTGTATGCTCGTGGATGGCTAAAAATTAACGGTTTAAAAGTAAGAGAAGCAAAGAATGAACCGAGTACCGATAACAATATGGACTGATGGCAGTTGTACCACTAAAGACGACCGAAAAGGTGGAATGGGTGTGTACCTACTTGCAGACGGATGCGAAGTAGCTTTGCGACGTGGTTATTGGAACACCACTACACCACGCATGGAACAGCGTGCGTTGATTGCAGCCGTGCAAATGATAAACGTTGACATTCCTACTGATGTGTTGATTTGGTGCGACAGCAAGTTTATTGTAGAAGCGATAATGAACGGGGGTGTGCGACAATGGCGTGCCGATGGCTGGAAAGGTGTTGCAAACGTTGAACTTTGGAAGGAATTTGTTACCGAGGTTGAAAAACGTAGAAAGATGCGCTTATGCGTGCGTCATATCAATGGACACCAAAAAGACTTGTTGAACCCTGTTATTTATGGGAATAATGTGGCTGATGCCCTTGCTGATTACCACACGCAAGATTCCTATGTGCAGGATAAGCCCCTAGAGGGGTTTAGTTGGTACGTTCACGACCCTAGTAGTTTGATATTTATTGCTAAAAACGAGGAACACGAGTATTTGGTTACGCATGACGATATTGTGTTGTTAGGAGATTGCCATTATGCAACAGAAGAAGACCTTGTGAACTGCATAAATGGAAAATGGATTTTTGATGGTTACTACAACGGTGACTACGAAATAAATACCGAAATAAAAACGATTTAGTATATGGCTGACTTGGATAAGTATAAACAAGCGATTGTGGATGTTTATGACACCACTAATAAAAATATTTTTGTGAATGCAACCGCAGGCAGTGGGAAAACATTTACTTTGTGCACACTTGCTGACCGCACACCACCTATAAAATCGTCCATATTCCTAGCCTTTAACAAGTCAATAGCTCAAGAATTGGGGGCACGTTTGCCTCGCACAGTTAAAGCGTCAACACTACATTCGTGTTCGTTGTCGGCTTTATTGAAAGCATTTAAAATGGATTTCGCTATAAGTGAAAACAAATACTTTGGAATGGCTAGGGAGTGTTTGGATTTTAAAGGAATAGCCGCTAAAAGAATTAACGGGTTATGCGGCAGAGCTTGCACTCTGTATGACCTTATGCGGTTCAACCTGATTACAGACGATTTTGACAAGGTTACAGAGTTGGGGGAAAGGTACGGTGTTGACGCAGACGAAGAAAGCGTACAGAGAGCCCTAGAGCTTTATAGGGTCGCAAAACACAAAGCCGATAGATACTTTGAGGGTTCAGTAGGTGGAAAATTACGTATGGATTTTACTGATATGCTATATTATGCCGCCAATTACATAGACATGAAAGACTTTAAACAATACAATGTCGTAATGCTGGATGAGTGCCAAGATATCAGCCCGTTACAGTTTGAGGTCGTGAAGCGGTGCAAGACACCACGAGGCAGACTGATAGCCGTAGGTGATGAAAAACAAAGTATTTACAGTTTCATGGGAAGTAATTTGGACAGTTTGCACGCTATAAAGAATTCCCCGAATACGATTGAATTACCTTTGTCTATGACATACCGTTGTGCGGTGAATATTGTAGACGAAGCCCGTAAAGTGTTTCCGGACGGTATTGAGGCAGCTCCGGGAGCTGTATTGGGGAGTGTTGATTGTGGTAGTTTTAGAGATGCCAAAGATGGCGACTTTATATTGTGCCGAAACAATGCACCCCTGATGGAAACGTTTATAGAATTATTGAAACTAGGCAAACGGTGCGCCATTATGGGTAAAGATTACGGTGATGAGTTGGTGTACCTAATAGATAGCATTAAAGATATTTGGGGGCTGGAAGCTAAGTTAGAAAAGCTAAGTGAAAGCCTTGCGAAGAAAGGTGTTAAAATGCCGACCAAAGTGCCTGCATACGCCCAATTGGAAGAAAAAGTACATGTCTTGCTCACCCTGTATGAATATTTTGGCGACTTAGAGGTGGTGCGTAATCGCATTTATGATATATTCACAGATACGCAGAGCAAGGGGGTGACGTTGAGTACGATACATAAATCTAAAGGTTTAGAGGCTGATAACGTATATTTCTTGCAACCGGATTTATTACCGAGCAAGTATGCGGTTACGGAGTTAGCCTTGTATGCGGAAAAATGTTTAAAATTTGTGGCAATAACGAGGAGTAGAAAGAATTTAATATATTGTTAAACGAATTAAATTAATTTCATGGAAGAACAAGAAAAACAAGCGGTAAAACAAACTCCCGCTGATTTATATTTGATGGTTCCTAAAAATTCAAAGACAGGGGTGCGGATTACATTCCTTAGTGTAAAGAAAATTAAATCCTTTTTTGGGATTGCGCCCACAAGGGAAATTCTTGAAGCTCACTTTCAGGCGGAGCATGTGCGAATGGAAATAGCCGATGCCGAAGCTAAAAAGGCGGGAAAGAATGCAAAATATTTACCTCAACCCTTGTATTTGCAAATACAAAGTAGTATATTTGCAACTATTGTTGAAGAAGCCCGTGGCAAAGACAAGGATGTGGATGGTAAAGCCTTGTGTCTAACTCTTGGTTCGCAGATACCCTGTTGTGTAATTACACCTATGCCGGAAGCACCTGTTGAGGACGAGCAACCAAAACAAGTTCGTAAAAAGAGAACCCCAAAAATTGTTATTAACAATGATTAGTAAAGACAGTAGAAAGGTCGTAGGTGAATACGTGTTTTTGAGCAAGTATTCACAGACACACAACGGTGTTAAAGAAACATGGGACGAGGCTGTTAACCGTGTCATGACAATGCACTGGAACCGTTACAAAGAGATAGTTAATGAGGCAGATATGCCCGAGTTTGAACGTTTGTTTGGATTTGCTGAAAAGTTGTATCATCAGCAACATATTTTAGGGGCACAAAGAGCCTTACAATATGGGGGTGAGTTGATGCTTGAAAAACACGCTCGGTTTTACAACTGTTCAAGCACTTATATTGACCGTGTGGAAGTGTTTGAGGAAATTATGTATTTGCTCTTATGTGGGGCGGGTACAGGGTACAGTGTTCAACATATCCACACCGAACAATTGCCTATTCCCAAAGGGTTTAATCCCAAACTTGAGAAAAAGATATTTGTAATACCCGATACGATTGAGGGGTGGGCAAAGGCGGCAGGCGAGTTGATTGGAGCTTACTATTATGGACGTGCCGAAGTGTTGTTTGACTATTCCCAAATCCGCCCGAAAGGTGCTTACATACGAGGTGGATTTAGAGCTCCAGGACCCGAACCATTGCGGGAAGCACTGGACAAAGTAAGAAGCCTCTTGTGCAAAGTTCAGAAGCGTAAATTGAGACCGTTTGAGCTTCATTATATTATTTGCGTTTTAGCGAATAGTGTGGTAACAGGTGGTGTTCGTCGCAGTGCGATGATAAGTATTTTTGACGCTGACGATGTGGAAATGGCAGGTTGTAAAGTTGGGGCGTGGATTAGCACACATCCTGAACTATGCCGAAGCAATAATTCCGCAGCTATTTTGCCCAATACCCCAAAAGAAACATTTGACATGATTTACGAGTTTACCCGTAAATTTGGGGAACCCGGATTTGTGTTTATAGACAGTACGGATTTTGTGTACAATCCTTGTTTTACAGGGGAAACTCTTGTGGCTGTTGCTGATGGAAGAAATGCTGTTTCAATAAAAGAACTAGCCGAAAAGAATACTGAATTTTTAGTTTATTCAGGTAAATGGGTTGATAAAGCTGGACGCAGTTCGAAAAGATGGAAACCTGAAATTAAAAAGGCGACAGCATTTAAAACAGGTGATAAAGAAGTTGTGGAAGTAACACTTTCTGACGGAACAAAATTTAAGTGTACTCCTAATCATAAACTTGCTTTGACGGACGGGACTTATTTGGAAGCCTGCAAATGTGTTGGAAAAGAAATTCAACCCTTTTTCACTATAAAGGAAAAGTATAGAACTATTTGTTCTAGAAGTAACGGTTACGCTCGTCAATATAGAATGATTTGGGAATATGTTAATGGGGTAGTTCCTGAAGGGTTTGATATTGACCACATTGAAAATGGCAAAGGAGATTTTATTGAGAACTTACATTTGCTTGAAAGAAGTTTGCATCAAGAAAAATCAGCTTCTGAAAAATTGGGTGAAAATAACCCGATATTTAGAAGAAAAGATGTGAAAGCATATTCTCATAATATGTCAATTTCTACAACTCTTGAAAAGAACGGAAGATTCAAGGGGCTAACAAATAAAGAGCTATATGAAATTGCCAAGAAAGTTTATGAGAACGGTGGTTATATTTCTTGTGCAAATTGCAATAAATTAGACAGCCGCTTTCCTAAAAATTTGTCCAAGAATAGGTTTGGCGGAAAGATTGAGAACTTAAGAAATTTAGTTCTTTCTGGGCAACCTTATGTTGAAGAAGTTGATGAAAGGGAATATATTAAACCTGAAAAGCAATCAATAAAAATTTCTATTAAGGTTGAATCTGTTGTTGCTTGTGGTGTAGAGCCTGTTTATGACTTAACTGTGGAGGATAATCATAATTTTTACATTATTACAAAAGGTGATGAAAATTATGAAAATTGTACGGGGGTACTTGTACATAATTGTGGGGAAGTAGGTATGTATCCTCGCATACAGGACGAAAACGGTGCGTGGAAATCAGGATGGGGCTTTTGTAACCTATCTGAAATAAACGGGGGTAAAATACAAACCGAACAAGATTTCTATGATGCTTGTGTGGGTGCGTCTGTTATATGTACGTTGCAAGCGGGTTACACGAATTTTAAAGTGTTACAGCCGTGGTCGCAAAAAATTGCAGAGCGTGACGCCCTGATTGGAGTAGGTATTACGGGGCTATGTGAGAACCCTGACTTATTGTTTGACCCTATTATTCAACGCAAAGGGGCGATGTTGGTAAAGGAAACGAACCAGAAGATAGCCCGCATGATTGGGATAAATTCAGCGGCACGATGTACCGTTGTCAAGCCGTCGGGTAACAGTTCTCAATTACTTGGTACACTGTCAGGTATTACTCCAGGACACGCCCGCCATTACATACGTCATATTCAGGCGGCAGACACCGAACAGGCGGTTCAACTATGGGAAAAGATAAACCCGAATTGTGTTGAACCGAGTGCATGGAACCCGACCCGTGAAAAAGTACTTGCTTTCCCCGTTACATTGCCAGAGGGTGCAATTCTTAAACAAAACCTTTCTGCCATTGAATTCTTGAAATTTGTGCTGATTACCAAACAAAATTGGATAGAGTACGGTACAAACTTTGACCATCCGAGCACTAAAGAAAATCCAACGCTACGTATGAATGTTTCTAATACTTGTACGGTAAAACCGGACGAGTGGGATGAAGTACGTGAATTTTTGTGGGAACACCGTGGTGAGTTTGGCGGAATTAGCCTGTTGTCATCATTCGGTGATTTGGATTACCCTCAAGCACCATACACCGAAGTTCTTGACGAGGTGGAATTGGCTGAACGATACGGTGCAGGTGCAATTCTGTCCAGTGGTTTAATAGTGGATGCAGCTGATGTCTTTAAGGACGTTTGGGAAGGCTGCAACGCTGCAACAGGCTTAGCTCCTAATTTACTGACTCTTACTGATGCAGACATTGCTAAATACATTACAGATAATATTAAGGACGGCAAGTTTTTAGTAGATATTGACGGGGTGTGTTTTAGCGATGTGAATTGCGTAATTGACTATTTGAAACGTAGGGTTGTGAAACGTCTTGAATGGGTACGCAGGTTCAACAGTTTTGCTGACAAATATATGGAGGGTGACCGTTTAAAGACCGCCTATTGCTTGAAGCACGTAAACGCCTTTCACAAATGGCAGTTGATTTGCAGAATGAAACCTGTGGATTATTCCGGGATTGTGTGGGAAGAACCACTGAAACAAGCAGGTTCTCAAATCGGTACGGCTTGTGCGGGAGGAAGTTGCACTTGGTCTCCTAAAAATCCAAATGGGGAGTGATTTTGATAAGCCCTACTGACTTTTATCAGTAGGGCGTATTAACTATAAAATAGGTGTAATATGGTAGGGAGAATTTATTTGATAACATGCTTAATGAACTCAAAATGGTATTTCGGACAAACTATTAAAAATATACATAGCCGTTTCAGAGAACATATAAAGAGTACAAATAGAGGTTCTGACCATAAGTTCCACCGAGCCATACGAAAGTATGGCGAGGATAACTTTGCCATTGAGGAGGTGATGTGGGTGGAAGCTCCTACTAAGAAGGAGCTGAAAGCCAAACTTGATTTCCTTGAACGGCATTTCATCCAGAGGTACGATACCAAACGAAACGGGTACAATTCTACGGATGGAGGTGAAAGTAAATTGGGATATGTTACCCCCGAAAGGACTAAAGAGAAAATTCGTTATTCTCAATTGGGAGAAAAGGGAAATCGTTTTGGTAAAAAGCATCCTCCGGAAGTTATTGCAAAACTTAGGGAATTAAATAGGGGTAAGAACAATCCTATGTTCGGAAGAAAACTTTCGGCTGAAACTCGTAGAAAAATGAGCGAAACTCATAAAAGATTAGCCGAGCAAGAAACCCCGGAACAACGAAGAAAACGAGGGGACGCAAGCCGAGGTAAACCTGGAATTAACCGTGGGAAAACGTTTTCGCTGGAATATCGTAAAAAATTATCTGAATCCCAAAAATTAAGATATCAAAAATTAAAATTGAAAAATGGAAGTAAAAATTTTATTTAGCGAAGAAGCTCAAAAAGCGATGTTTGCTGGAGTAGAAGAGCTTAGTACGGCAGTTTCTTCTACATTGGGTCCGAAAGGGCATAGTGTAATTATTGACCGTGGATTTGGTATTCCTCACATCACCAAAGACGGTGTGACAGTTGCCCGTGCCTACGATACGGATGATACGATGAAGCGTATGGGTGCGACGCTTGTGAAGACCGTTGCTGCAAAAACATGTGATGAGGCGGGGGATGGCACTACGACAGCCACCATTTTAACCCGTGCATTAATGAAAGAGGGGATGGCAACATTAGCCCGTGTGTCTAATCCACAGCGTTTTAAAGAGGGTGTTGAAGCCGCTAAATGCGAAGCCGTGAAGTTTATGCAACAGATGAGCAAAGAAATTGGTGAAAACGATTTTGAGCGTATCAGACAGATTGCGACAATAAGTGCCAACGGTGATGAGGAAATTGGGGCTATTATCACTGAAGCTATTGGCAAAGTAGGCAACGACGGAGTAATTACTGTTGAAGAAAGTAGCAAGAGCGAAACCACCGTAGAGGTGACGACAGGCTTCCAATGGGAAAAGGGGCTGTTGAACCCGTATTTTGTGACTGACCCCGAACGAATAGAATGTGTACTGAACAAACCATACATTTTGCTCTTTGGGCAAAACATAAACTACCCCGATGAAATATTGGGTGTATGTCGCAAGGTGTACGATAGTCACCGTTCTCTTTTGGTTGTTGCTCCTAATGCGTCTAACGACGTAGTGAATTTCTTGGTGCAGAATGTTAAACAAGCCAATGGACTGAAAGCCTGTTTCGTTAAAGCTCCGGGATATGGGCAGATGCAAAAGGATTTGATTATGGATTTGGGCGTTAAGATTGGCGCACACGTAATCGGAGAAGAGTATGGCAATCGTGTAGAAGAAATTGGCGTGGATTGGCTTGGTGAGTGTGAGCGTGTTGTGGTAAATAGCACTCGTACTATACTCACAGGGGGCGCAGGTTCGCCAGATGAGGTAAATACACAGGTAGCCGCAATTAAGCACCAATTAGACGACAGTACGAACGCTTTTGACATTGAAAAGTACCGTGAACGTATTGCACGCCTGACAGGTGGTGCGGCTGTTATTTATGTAGGCGCAGACAGTGACGTAGAAATGAAGGAACGGAAAGACCGTGTTGATGATGCTATTGCCGCAACTCGTGCAGCATTGGAAGAGGGGTACGTTCCGGGAGGCGGCACAATTCAGCTTCGTGCCTCTGAAATGCTTGTGCACCAACTTGCAGACTTGAATGAAAAACCAGCCGATTTCAGAGCTGGATGGTGTGTAGTGGCTGAGGCTTTGCGTTACCCGTTCCGTCAATTATGCGAAAATGCTAGTGCGAACGCAGTACGTATTCAAGTGGATATGGAACTTCAACCGTGGATGCACGGTTATGACCCTATAAAGGAAGAAGTTTGTGATATGTATGATGCAGGAATTATTGACCCGACAAAGGTGGCACGCTTGACGCTTGAGAACGCTACGTCGGTTGCAATTCAATTCCTCAATACTTCATGTGCAATGGCAGCTAGTAATGATGAGAAAGGGAGTTAACCATGAGCCAAAAAACCATTCGGAAAGGCGACATTTGCCGCATCCGGCACAATACTAGCCTACACGGATTTCCGGAAAATACGCTAGTAATAATAAAAGAGTGCCGTCCTCGTAGGGCGGAGTTCCCACACCTATTTAAAGCCGCCACAGCGAAAGAGTGGTGGTGGGTGGATATTGCTGATATTACCTTGTTTGAACGAGGCAATTATGATGAAGACGATTGGTAAATTAAAGCCCGTGCAATGCGCACGGGCACAATATTAAAAATATGGATGCTCACATTTTACACGTTGTTTTCTTTGCCACGGTGATAGCTTTAGGGGGCTTGTTAATGTGGTGGAAAAAGAATAGAAAGAGATTTGCTTGCAGGCGAATGAGAAAGCATTTGTTGAAACACCCGTCAAACGGTATTCCATCAGATTACCTGTTAAATGCTTTAGAAAGGGAATTTAAAGGAATAACCTTTCAGGAGTATTCCTTTGGGGTATTCATTTATAACGAAATGGGTGGAAACATTGCATATTTATGCTGTAAAGATGGAATTTTGAGCGGTACGGCTTCAACGGATAAAATGCCTTGTTTGGCAAAATTTGTTGAAGAATTTAAAGGGAAACCAGAATGGCAGGCAGTGTCGTCCCTAATGAAGTGCGGCTGTTATTGTACAAAATGATATGACAGAAGAAAAAAGACTGATACAGGAAGAAGACATTGAGCGCATTATGCACAATGCGCCTGACTATATATTGGATGCTACTGATGAGATAAAGGATTTATGGGTGGCGTCTGAATGGGCTAAGGAAGAGCGTGACTTGACCCCTAAACGTTATTACGAAGTAGTGTTGTTTGAGGGTGAAGACAAAGAAAAACGTATTGAAATAGACTTCCAGCAAACAGTTAATCCAGGGACTATTGTAAAGGCGGCAGGCGGAAGTGTTACTGACGTGCGTAGTGTTAATGCAAAACGATTGCAGTACCTAAAATACGAACGTGAGTACCAACGTTTAGTCAAGGAGCTAAACAAGGCTATCGGCAAAAGAACTCACCGCCCTCGTAATATAGTGGATTATACGGGGAATATTTTGGAGCTATTTGGCAAGTTTTACACTATTGCGGACGTTGCCAAGATAATGGCGAAAGAATACCGTATAAAGATACCTGAAGACGAATTAAAGAAGTTCTATGTTGAACACCGTGATTTAGTTACTCGCAGGCGGGCTGAATACGTATTGCAGAACAAAGACTTTCGGGTCGCCACTGAAACGGGGCGTCTGGAAGTGCTGAACCAGATGCTAGTAGAGGTTGAAATAAAGAACCGAGCGTGTGGTGGTAGCAATGTAGACTATTGCAACCTGATACTTCGCATTATTGAGCAGGCACGCAAAGAAGTTAAGGGGAACGAAATAAAGATGACCGTAGATGGCAAGATAGACATTAATGCGACCATACAGGCAGAAACGAATGTTATGTCGGTAATGAAGCAAATGTCTATTAATGCGCTTGTCGTTGGTCTTACAGCCGCAAAAGCAGGGTTGAATCCAGCCGTTTTAATCGCACAACTTGCTAACAGTTGGTATTCACAATTCAACGGGTTTAATGGCAACGTCATGGACGGTGTACAGGTGCAACTCCCATCCGCACTTATCAAACAGTACGATTGGGGTGCAATGGAAAAACAGAGCAAACAGTTTGTGAACGATTTTACCCCGATAGCGGAAATTATAGAAGAGCCCGAAGAAGTTGCAAATAACGAGGCAGAAAATACCCGTAAGAAGCTCTTAGAGCAATTAAAGAACATGAGGCGGGCGAAACATACCGAAGACGGGAAAGCGAACGTTATTACACCTGACAGCCCTGATATGGAATTGCGTGATACGGGTGTAGTGTTGGCGGCTGAACCTGTTGACGAGGAAGAACCTACACAGGAATTTGAAATTGATTACAATGCACGCAAACAGAAGAAGGGAATGCGTATAAAAGGTAAGATAAAAGAGAGTGTAGCACGTCATAAGGCGAAAGCCGAGGCAGAAGAGGCAGACTTAACGGCTGCCGAATTAGCTGCAAGGCAGAGACGCAAAGAAAGACGGGCGGCTCGTAAAAAGAAATAATAGAAAGACGGGTATAGTGCCCGTCTAATTAAATATCAAAATTATGAAGAAAGATTTTCTTAATGTTTCTCCTGATACGGGGGGGGGGTAGCGGAACGGTAACTGTCACCGCTGACCCTAATTTAAACTTTGCTAGTCGTACGACAACTTTGAATTTTAATGCTGACGGGGAAGTATTAAAAGAGGTTGAAGCGTTGCAGTTTGGGAATACCATTATTCCGCAATTTTATTTAAGTCCAACCGTTTCAAGTAACAATGACTTATGGGGGTTGAAAATTACAACAACCTTAGAACTAGAAGAATTTGCGGCTGGAGCTTATAATTTCTTGGTGGATTGTACCGCTAATAATAAGATAGCCACGGAAGGGACAGCTCCTAATGTAACTATTTGTATTTCGGTGATTAATAGTGTTATCATACCGAGTGGTGGAAGTAACATAAATAACCGAGAATACGATATGTATTACAGTAAAGACAACGGTACTAAGACTAAGATGACAGTAAGTAAAGACCAATACAGTCAGTTTATTTCTTTCCGTTTTATGGAGAGGGCTACATTTGAAGAACTAACTGTTTCTAATTATCGCTTTTGGCTTCGCAATATAAACGATGCAAGTGAAATAGAACTTCCAGTTAGGTTTAGATTAGCTTATCATTATTAAAATAAGGGGAGCCATTTGGCTCCCCGATTTGTTTACCGCATTTCGTTATAACTACGGTTCATCCACGCTTCTTTTTCCATGCTTTCAATCATGTCCTCAAGGAAATTTAAGGTTCCTTGGTCAGCGGGTGGCACTTGGTCATGAATTTCACGGATGCGTCTAATTACCGTGTCCCAGTCGGCAGAAATAATTTTCCACATTTCCATGTCCGTCGGGAGTGGCTGAGACATTTCAAACTCCTGAATGTGGTTTGCCTGTAACATAGCTTCCATACTACCGAGCGGTCTGCCACCTAAAGCCCGCACACGTTCAGCAACGTCATCAACACGTTCAATTTCGGCTTCATAAAGTTTCAGCATAGCTTCGTGATAGCTGCCAAAAGAAGAACCAATAACGTTCCAATGGAACTGCCATGTTTTTAGCAACAGGGTAAAGTGGTCGGCTAATAAGCCGTTCAACAGGACAAGACTTTTAGCTATGTCCTCTGATGTTAATCCAATGTTTACTTTCATAATGTACATTTTAAAAAGTTGATGTATATACGCCACAAAGGTAGTCAAAAGAAAATTATTAGAAAAATCTTAGAAAAAGTCCGGTGAAGTCTTGTTATTTCAAAAATTATGACTACCTTTGTAGTGTCAATAAACAATAACTCATTAAAAATTCAAAATTATGGCAACAACAGTAAATAACAAAAGAACTATGGCACGTGATATCGTAACAATCAGCATAGCTTTGGACGGTGTAGTAAATTTTGAAAGTATTGCATTTAGCGAGATATTAATTACAGAGCATGGACAGAGCATTAACGATTTAATGTTTGTACAGAAAATACGAGGTATTTACTTTTATACTAGCCGAAGCGCAATGGAAAGTATTGTTTGCCACCTAACGAACGCTAAGTTACCGACTTATGTGGTTTGTGCTGACAGTAAAAACGTTTATGAACTTAAATGATAATCCCTTGGGCGTAAAAATAAAACGGAGGAATAATTATGAAGCCAATTGTTGAGAATTTTCAGGTTATTAATTCAACGAGTACAGAATTGGAAGTTGAATTAACCCCAACGATACGTTTGAAGTGTCTACGTCATTCTAATCGCAGGACGGGTTCTTCGGTTTGGGAAGCTCGTTTGTACCAATTTGGGAAGTGGAGGGTGTTTAACAACCCGTTTGACCGCAAAGATTATGAGGTGGTTGAAAAATGGGGGAAGATAAAGGCAAACGCTTTTCGGGGCGTGATTATTGCCAAAAGTTATTCCTACAAAAAGGATATTATAAGTGCTTTAAATAGCGTACCACTAAAAATAAATTGATTGAATATGGCAAAGAAACAGAAAAGAGCGTTGCTAGCCGCTGAAATAGCACAGCTATGCACCAATAAAGGGTATAACAGTTTTAGTGATTATATTCCGATTGCACCTAATAAATGGGGTGCGACACATGTTGATTTTGTGGATAACCTGAATGGATATACATGGCTTTATTTGCGTAAATTAGAGAAACGGTTTGGCATTAAACATTATACCACCGTAGTAGAATATACTAAGCTGAACGCAGACGATAAACGTTTGGTTGAGGCTTTAATTAGGGAAGCACCTGATAAAGAAACTAAATAAAAAGAAGATTATGTATTTTAAGAAAAATTTGTGGCAAAGAATTAAGTTTGCCTTTAAAACATTGTTAAGCGACGCACCGCTTGAAGAAATGTACACAACCGGATACAAAGCCGGAGTGGACGAAGTGATTAACGATTATCGTTTGTTGAAAGAAAAGTTGGTTCCGATACTGACAGAGCTAGCCACACCACCGCAAAAGTTGGATGATAATTTTATCACGTATCCGGATATGTCGGTACAGCAACTAAGTTTCTTTAATGTTGAGCACCCTGTCCCACGATTTTTGCATAATGACATTGACAGCCCTTATCCAATAGAAAGGACAACAGTGGAGAGGGTTATATACACAGCGAATCAAGTGCAAGTAACAGCAATGTCAGACCCGATGGTTAAACAGTTGCAGGGTGACGCCCGTTATGCTAAGTATTTGGAACATGAGCAACACAATGCAGTTCAACGACTAGGGGAATACCTGTTGAAGAATGGGTTTATTAGGGCGACCCGATTGGCTAGTACAAATCCCCATGACATGAGAGTTATGTACTGGACATTAATTTATACTAAGTTGCAGTAAAACAAATCTATGAATAAGCCGGAAAATTTTCCGGCTTTTCTTTTGCAGTTTAAATTAAAGTATTATATTTGCGGTGTCAATAAAAACTTAATAGTTATGTCAACAGAAAATTTAGTACCCGCAGCAATACTCTTAAAGATTAAGAAGTTGCAAGAACTAGCCTTGAGAGGCGTAGGTGGTGAGGCGCAAAATGCTCAAAGAGTTTTAGAAGCCTTATGTGAAAAATATGGTTTAACCCTTGAGGATTTAGACCAAGATGCAAAAGTAACTTATGAATTTCCACTACGAGCTTCTATTCGTTCGCTGTTTGTTAATTGTTTTACGTACATGTTTGGGGCGAATACCCGCTTTAAAGAAGACTACACCGTTTATCGTAATAGTGGTACAAAGAAAATTTGGGCTGAATTAAACTTGACGCCTAGTGAATATATAGAATTTTCACAGTTCTGGGAATGGCACAAACATAACTTTCTTAAAGAACGTGCCGCCATGCGTGAAGCATTTAAGCAAGCCTATTGTGAAAAGCATCATTTGTTTACAAATGATTTTGCCGACGATATACGAGAGGAGCTGGATAACCGTAAAGAACCAACTATGGAAGAAATATTAGCGGTTAAGGCACTCGCAATGACACTCAAAGATAACACCTATCACAAACAGATTGGGAATAGTACAAACGCTTATAACGAGGAGGACGAAGAATGATGACTACAAAAGAGCGTGACTTCCATTTAGTACAAAAGGCTTTAGGTGGAGACAGTAAAGCATGTGAAACAATATACAACAGGTTTAACAAAGCGGTGAATTACCAGATAGGCAAAATAGTAATGGACACCGAAATAGCCTTAGACCTTACAATGGAAACATTTGAAAAGATATTTACCCGTTTGCACCGCTATCAGCCGGATTACTGTTTAAGTACATGGGTGAGTCGGATAGCCACCAACACCGCATTAGATTACACCCGAAAAGTAAGGCGGGTCACAATTGTAAGCATTGAGGCGAGCATAGAAAATGAGGATGGGGCAGATATACAGGTGATGGACGACGAGCCAACTCCCGATGAGCGTATAATCTTAACACAGAAGATGACCTACCTTACAGGGCTGATGCGCTACATGCAGCCGAATGAATGTAGGCTGTTGCAACTGTATTACGTGAACGACATGGGTTATACCGAAATAGCTGACGAAATGGATATTTCGGTGCGTGTGGTTAGGCAGTATATCAGGGATGCACGTAATAAGTTACGCAAGCTGACGCAGGAGATAAGTATGCGTGAAGTATTAACCAAAGAACAAAGAAGATATGAAAAAGAATTACAGAGCCAAATTTCAGGGCGAGTTTGACGTCATTCAGCTAACTAAAGACAATTATGATGAGGTAGTGGCTTTTATCAAACAAGCTGATAAACATGTAGTATTTGATAAAGAATTTTGTGAACGCTCCACTCCCTACATAGAATTTATACATGAATGTGGAGGAGTGTACGGTGTAGAGCTAGGTGATTATATATTTACCACTTCTGATGGAGAGCTGCATATAATGTCCAAGGAAAAATTTGAGAGTACCTATGAAGAAATATAAGTGGGTGCAACGGGCTATTTGCTTTATCATCGGGCACGATGTAGAGTGGGTAATTGAGCACCGATTGCGGAACGGGCATATCAGCCTGAACCGCAAAGGTGGTAAAAAGCGCAACCAATCCCGATGGGTGGCTGGAGCATATAAAAAGTGTTCACGATGCGGAAAGAAACTAAGTAACTTTGAAAGAATTTGGGGCGGATGGAACTAATAGAAAAAGATAATACGATTACAGCATGGGGCACGAAAGATGGTGTAGCCACTGTAATAGGCGTGGACTTTGGGCATAAGAACGATTATGCTGTTAAGACGGTACTAAAGAAGCATCCTGACGGGAGGGTTGAAGTTGTAAGTTCTGAACCTATTGGGCGGACAATTGACTTTAACGACCCCGCCCGCAGGCAGAAAGCAAGGGGAGAAAGAATAAAGGAGCTTAAAAATACAGACATTTGTAGGGTATGTAATGATACGGTGAAAAGCATTACACCTATTTACGTAGACGATTTGGGTAATTATTCATTTGGTAAAACTAAAATATAATATAATGGAAACAAGGGTAAATTTTAGAATAACGAAAGACGGTGAAATTATTGCCGTGTTTATAGAAAAGCTAATGAACGGGAAGTTTTTAGTCTATTCTTTGTATGATAACATGCACTTTGAGGCTGACGATACCTTTATAAGGGAATGTAAGCTAGCAAAAGGATATAACTCAAGTGAACTACTTGCTTATTTAAAAAATAGAGGCTATGAAAATATAAAAATATTATTAAGAATGAAATTTTAAATTTATGTTTAATATTTTATAAATAATACTATTATGAAAGTGAAAACAAGAACGGTTGTAACATTGGTTGAGGTGCATACCCGTGAAACAGGTGACGCCACTGTAAAGGGTGTGAGCAAAGTATCTGATGATTCCACATTGTCAAGAAAGATATGGATTAATGGGGAAGAGGTGTATGCTGAACAGTACCCGACACGTTGCATTGACAAATTTGCGCAACCGGAACTCCAAGCGTTTGTAGAAATGTTGAGTAAGTATGAAGTCCCACGCAAAAGGAGCGTGTACCTATCTACGGGCTTCTATAAGACATTATGTATAGTCTTGGCGTGTATTTGGTTGGTTACGTTATTATTCTTTCTATACAGACTCAATTTGAGCTTATGAAAAATATTTGTTATTTATTGGTGACAATGTTTTTGAATGAAAACGGAAAAACAGGGCATCAGAATGTATATGTAAATGTTAAGGGGGAATTTATACTGTCAAAGGTTGCCAATCGTATTTGTCAAGATTATGGTTTTCAAAAAGTAGTTGTTTTATATAGAACAGAAGTGACTAAGACGGAGTTTGAAACAAACTTTGCTGAAAATCCAGAGATATGTTGCTTTGTCTATCCTAAATAAATTGAGGGCGTATGTTTTTAGATGTAAACAGAAGAGAAATACAGCTAGGGGATAAGCTAGCTGATTTGAGTGGTGAATGGTATGCGGATGACGAAACACCCGTAGTGGAAAGCGAGGGTGATGAGTTGTGTATTTATGTGGAGGACACTACGATTTACCTGAGTGAAATAGAAACAGAGAAATGTTGTTTAATAGTGGATTAATATGGAAATACAAGAAGTGACATTGAATATTCCGCTGCAATATAAGGCGGTGCAGTATTTAGAAGGACATTTTGATGAGTTGCGTGAATGGGTAGAAAAAGAAAGTCTTGGAATTTTACAAGTGATGTTCACCCGTAGCACAACTCCAGGGAAACCGTTTGTGTATATTTATGATACACAGAGGGACAGATGTGTGCCTGTTGAGGCTGAGGATTGGGTATTGCTACCTATTACGACCTCGCATGGGGTATATCCGACTTATCATGTAGTAGTTGACGAACTGTTCAGAAAGATGTTTGCTGAACCAACCACTAATAATGAAGAGCGTGAAATGTGTATTGCTGATGCGTTGCAGATATGCGACACGGGCATACCTATCAGAAGAAAAAGTTGGGGTACAAACGAGGACGGATTTAATACGTTCGTTATGTTGCTGAACGTACATGTGGCTTCACATCTTCCAGAAAGATTTAGAGCAGCCGCACAGTGTGACGGGCGTAGCCGTGAATTTACAACGGAGAAGCAATACCTGTTGGTTACTCCTAAATTTATTAATGAGGTAGAAATAAATTGGCACGCTACTCCATACGTACCAACATGGAGGGACATACGGGCGAATGATTGGGTAGTGGCTTATAAAAAGAAAGAATAGTATTATGGCAGAAAAAGAAACGCAGGAGAGCATATTACATCTCCCTATTCCGCAAGAGGCGGTAAATGTAATGTTAGAACCAAATCGTCAACAGGACGTCTATTTGGTTGTGAAATTGGGCGGGGGTGAAAACCGTGCTGTCACATACGTGGCGGCAGCCAAAGAGAACCCTGATGAGGTGCTAAGACAGATGAAGAGTGTATTGAATAAACCAAAGGGAAGCATATTTGCAGCCATACAGCAACTCGGCAAGTTGTTTGAGAAGTACTTTGGTACAAGGGTAAGAGGGGAGAATGACACAGTGGCAGATTGATGAATATTGGTATATGAGTGATGCGATTTTCATCATCTGGGGATTAGCGGGGCTAGCGTATATCCTCCTCGTGTGTCTGATAGTTTTAGCACTGTTTAATAAAAGAATGGCGGGGTGGAAAATGCTCCCTGTTCTGATAGATTGGCTGTTCGTAATGGGATCTCTACTTGCATTTACAGGGTTCTTTGCGTGGCAGGCTATAAGGTAATCGACGGTGGATATAGGTGGTCTACGAAAATTGAAATTGTAAATTCGAGTGGGATGTCAGTAGGGGTGATTTGGACGTGATAGAGCCGAATTGCTCCTATTGATGTCTTAAAGAAAAAGGCAGGGTGGACACATCGTAATCGTCTGACAGTTAAAATTGTAGGTATTCAAAATAAAAGTAGGGGGAGGGCACACAATCAGTGATGAATAATAGGTAGTAGCATAGGTATAAGACATATAGTAGGTAGTATAGAGGGTAGATAGGTACAGGGGTAGAGGAATAGTGAGGTGTGGCGGGGGAGTGGAGGACAGGGAGTGAGGTGGTTGGGTTGGGTGGTAGGGATGGTTCGGGGTGTTGGGTTGGGTGGTTATATAGTGGTTCCAGGAGTTTTGAGGCGAAATTCCCGCCTGCATCAATATCCCTGAAGACCGAGGGCTGTCGTGCGGTGCAGGTGCTTATATCCCGAGTTTCGTACCCTGTTCCTAATATGGTAATTTATGTTTACCAAAAACTCGGTAAACTCCCTAGTAGAACCGAGTAGCAAAATATTTACAAATGACATGGTTTGTCTCCTACGAAAACCGAGTAAAACCGAACCACGAAACAGGCTGTCACAGACACTAAAATGGACAAACAATAAGAAAAATCAAGATAATCTGAAAGAAAAGTCCGGGCAACTCTTGTTTATTCAAGAATTATATGTACCTTTGCAGTGTTGATAAAGGTTATCAACGGTGTGGGTGGCACATTCCATTCGGTTTTAATACTTGGTATTATGAAGGCAAGTTCAGTTTTAGTTTCCAGAGTTAAAGAAATCGTTTCTATCAACGGTGAGGTTAAACTTAATAACCCCGTAGCGATTAGTTACCAAAGATACATCGGGTATAATTACACTACTAAGCAACATGAATACGTGCCGGCAACGGTACAAATAAGAGAGGTGTACCGTTACGGTAAGAGAGGCGAAGTTAGACTTAGTGAGGGCTTTAACTACTGGAGACCTACTGAATTAACAGCCAAAGAATGTGAGGCAATATTGGCACAGCTCCCCAACTAGGGAGCTTTTTTATACCTTTTGTTTCATCAATCAATAAAACTTCATAATCATGGAAAAGTATGTTTTAACAAGAAAAGAATTAAAAGGTGGCAACTACTTTTATACTGTCACCGATGAGACGGGTCAAGTCGTATCTACTCGCAAGTCAAAACGGGATTATGTGGCTTGCACCATTTACGGTGACTTCTATTTTGGACGGCTGGATTTAATAGGTGGTGGTGAACATGGCGCACGCCTCACACGAGCAAGAACTGTCTTGACTGACCCCCATCAGGCGTATGAAAAGTGGATAAGCCGTTTCGTTCTTTCTTACAGGGCAACCGCACGTCAAGGGTTCCCAGAGGACAAATGGATTAAGGAGCAGAAACAACACGCCCAACAGGACATCGCACGGCTGACACCTATTGCCTACCTAAAAGAATAAGCGGGTTTTCCCGCTTTTATTTTGAATAAATTCTAAGAATTTCCCCGAGCACTCCTTGGATATTCAAAATAAAAGACTACTTTTGCAACATCAAAATCAATAAATGTCCAATTTAATAACTTATGACTATGGCAACTAGAGACGAATTAGTAGTAAAGAACAGCAAGCAACTAGAAGAAATTTGCGGGTTAATACAAAGCGAGTGCCCGCTCGCAAAACAAGTGCGATACAGCTGCACCAACTTTTACCCGAACATGTGTTTTATTGTGGTGGACGCCTTGAACCCTCAGGACTACCCGAATGGTCTTGGCGATAACAGCATTTTCTTGATGTTCCGTGTGGATTTTGAGGCAAAGACGGTGGAGTATAAGCGTAGCGGACACATCTACCTGTCAGAAAAAGACAAGCGTGAAAACCCGAAGCTCCGCTATTTGGCGATGAACGGCATGGTTGAGATAGCTACACGAGCAGGCGTGAAAAAGATGCGTAGAAGCCAACATAAGGACAACGCAACGTCGGCTCACAAGATGGCTACCTACTTTAATGAGGTGATGAAAGCCGTGGTGGATTATACTGATGGCTACCCGTACAAACAGGGCGTTGAAAAATAATTTTGAGTTTTATTGATGAATTTATAGGGGCAGGTCTTGGATATTCCAGATTTTGCCCCTATATTTGTAACATCAAATTAAATCAATAACAATTAAAAGATATATAATATGAAACGTTATTTTGTAAATGGCAAAGAAATAAGCGAGCAAGAAGCTAAAACTATTGAAGCAAAGAATCAAGAGTACATGAACAGCAATGATTTCTCTCTTTGGGCAAAATGTGAGTTTATAACAGTTATCAACAATTAAAATTCAATTATTATGGCAACTAAAATTTCTATCAGTGACTTTCAATTCGTTCCGGCTGGATACGGCTGTTACCGTGTAACATACCACGCAAAAAGAAAAATGTATTGCAATTTAATTACCGACATGACGCTTATTGATGCTACAAAGAACGCTGACGAGCCACGTCGCAAGGACTTGGAAGCATTAAAGAAAGCGATTAAGCGTTAACTAAATTAAGGAGGATATTATTATGGCAGAAAAGATTTATAACTTCATTTGTGGACGGTTCGGTAGCCGCATGTTGAAACCCCGTTACCGTAATGTGTGGGTAAAGTTTTGGACGAGCGTTATTATAAGCCTGTTCCTATTGGTATTATACTTCATTGTACAGGCGTGGAGCGTTGTGGTTGAGTGTTTAAACAGAGTTATTTGGAACTATTAGATAAGGGTTGAGTATGGCGGTAGTTAGTGCCTATATAGGCAAAACAAGTGAGAGTGGGCAGGCGACAATGTATAATGTCGCCTTTCGTTATAATGGACGGGACTATTTACAGAACGTTTGGGTTCCGAAGTCAGCCGTGTACTATTACAGGGCGAGCACCTGTAAATTGAGTGTTGATGATTGGGTACTCAAAAAGGTCGTGGAGCTAGCCGTGGCAAACCCTAATAAACCGTTCATAGACCGAGGAGCATTGTTGAACGGTGTGGAATGGTAGTATAATAACCAAACTAATAATGAAAGAGATATGATGGTGAATTTAAACAGCGTACCCGAGCGCACGTGGGTACGAGTAATACAAGCGTGTGACGAACAGTGGGTGCATCGTTCAGCGTGCGGTCGTTACCTGTTAAGAAGACAACGGGTGTACACCCCTGGACATGACTACCAAATCCACATCCGACCCCTGTTGGGTGGTGGCAGCATGGGGATGAGAAACTGTTACCTGCGTGCGAACGAGGATAACAGTTGGGAGATAACCGTTTGCGACGATTTGCGACACGGACGCCTCGTAACGGTGCATACTTATCACCCGAACGCCTTAAACGTTATGTTGACCACTTTAGAGCGTGATACGACATACTTTAAGAGCCTACGTACACACGAGCCAACACCAGACGCTCGCAGGGAACTGGAAGAACGCTTTGCGAACTGTGTTATCAACGAAATCTTTGGATGACCCTCTACACTGGACTTGCAAGCATAAAATCAAAATATTTTGAAGAATTTCCGGATAAACTCTTGCACAATTCAATTGAAGTAACTACATTTGCAATGTCAAATTAATTCAATAAACAATTTAAAATTCAATAGTTATGAAAGCAACAGTAAACAATTCCGCAAATTTCGTGATTAACAACGATATGTTGAACGAAACAAAATGTCTGAAGTATGTAAGCAAACCAACTATGTTGGAAGAAATTGTTAATATACAGGTAGCACTCGCCAAGCTGAACAGCAACTTTACGCCACGTCAATACACTGAAAAGAACAGTAAACAGGAACTGTTTGAGGGTTATGGACGCCTCGCTACCATTTACAAGGAGTTAAGCGAAAAGCGTGAAGCCGAAATTGCTAAGAACGTGGCAACCTGCATTAAGACGGCTGACGTATTGGCAGAGGAAACACGTGCAAAGGCTGAGGCTGAAGCCGCTAAGAAAGCTGAAGAAGAGGCTAAACGGGCGAAAAAGGCTGCAAAGGTAGCCAAGCAAGAGGCAGAACCGAAAGCCGCTAAAAAGAACCCCAAAGAGAACGTAAACACTGATAAAAAGGCACGTCGCGGGGATGCTCAAGAACGGTTGGACAAATACACGGCTGAACTCAAAGAAAAAGAAGCCATTGCCGAACCCTCTAAAGAGGTTAAACACCGCATTGCGAGCCTGAAGCGTAAAATAGCTCGTGCCGAAAAGGCTCTGGGCAACGTAACAGTTACTAACGAATAATCTACTTGACATGGGAACAGCAACAAAGAGCCCCGAAATTGGGGCTCGTTATTATAGAGTGTACGTGTTGAACAGTGACGGAACCCGTTTTAAGACACTGGACAAGGTATATCGCAAGTCAGCTCAAGCGGCTGCGAATAAAGCCGCCCGAATTGTAGCCGCTAACGACCGCAACATCACCGCTGAAGCATTGTTGTGTCGTGTGTACTGTATGCCGAGCGGGCGACATAGTGGTTTGTATTATGGAAAGACAGGAATTAAAAATAAGGAGAAATAGATTATGGCAAAGAAAAAGGAAAAGAAAGGGTTTACACCCGAACTTCACGAGTTATTTGATACCCTTTATGAGAAACTTCGTGAATATGGACAGTGTTGCGCATTTATTGCTATTTGTGACAACAAAAACGAAATCACCAAACGTATTGGAATTATTGATGAGGTAACACATCAAGAAGAGGGTGGAGTTGTATTGCCTGACATAGCTATTGCGAACGCTATGGGTGGGGATAGCCCACAGGATATCGCTGGACGACACTTGGTATATAATGCGGTTCTGTCGTACTTACACGAATACCCCGATGAGATACCCGATTTTTTAATGAATTTCCAAGAAATGGTGAAAGACATACGTGAAGAGATGGATGATAATGATACTCCAGAGGTAGAAATTCCTATTGTTATAAACAGCAATAACAACCCGAATGGAGACTGCTAATAGAATGCACTTAGTCACACCGCAAACAGTATGGCAGGTGACAACCGAGTTCTTTGTGGAACGGCACGTGCCGTTCCATCTGACGTTTGGAATTAATCCCGTAGGCGAACCCGCACTGATATACACGGTCGTTGCCGACGGAGTAGTTACCGAGCAACAGCTCGCAGACCTGATATTGGAAGTCCAGGGATATTTGACTTCCTACGATGTTACACCTATAATCCATTTACAATCATGATTTACGGACTTTATTTAGCTTATAGCAAATGGGAAGTATTACCCACTGAAGAATGTGCTAACCCTACGGTTCCTCGTTACCCCGCTTCTGTTGCTCGTGTACGAGCGTATAACAACAAACGTGACCAGATGGAAGCGTATGCGAATACAATGTGCCCCGCCTCACAGACGTTTGAGGCTGAAACTAAAGAAGAATTTAACGCCAAAGTCGCAGAGTTTAAAAAGAATTTTGAGGACGAGGCGTGGCTAGCTGAAAACATTGACCCGTACCTGTAATTATGAAAAAGATGTGGAAATATTATATTCCTATTGTTGGGATAGGTATTATGTTCAGCAACTGGACAAAGTTTTCCGAAAACGACCCTACGGGTATTCATTGGGCGATGACTGCATTTTGGCAGTCTATCTGGACAACTGCTATATTAATAATTTTGCTATTTGAGCCATGAAACCAATAAAGATAATAAGAGTAAAGATGCACGCTGCAACTCGTAAAAGACGTCTAGTTAACCGTTTGATTCGCAAGGTAAACAAACTAACAGCCGAGGCGCAATATTGGCGTAACCGAGCTAAGAAGCTAACTAGCGGGGTGATAGAAGTTGAGGATGATACACCACCTACTAATAAATCGGTATGGCAGAACCCGCCTGACACTATGCGAAGAAACCTGTTGGTCTGTATGATTAATAACATATCGGGGGAAAGGCTGTATCAGGTAGTACGCAACGTGTCACTTACCCGAATTTTAATAGACGTCGCCAGCCCTGTCCCAAGATGTATTATTTCATTTGAATGGAATGGCACTATGTACGTGAGTGCCACTAAGGACGAAGACTGTAACCCAATTTATCGCCTAGAAATTTAGGTCAATTGTTAAATCTTAGGAATTTCCCGGAAATATTTCCGGGAATTCTTGTTTATATAAATCCCTCCCACTATATTTGCGCTGTCAATCAATAAAAACTTACAGTCATGCGAATTAAAAGAAAACAAATTAAAGTATCTAAGAGCCGTGCAATAGAAATTGCAATGAACCACAATTGTGTCTCAAAGGAGATAGCTAGTAACTATACTGACAGCGAACTCAAAGAAGTTCTACGAGTGCTTAAACTGAAAGCTGATTTTTAATACTCAGACAGCCATGAAGATAACAGACATTACCCTGGAAATACGTACCGAGGACGGTCAGAGCCACTTGGTAGTCTTTGACAAATGGGATTTTGCTCCTGACGGTGCGGTGGTGTTAGCTGGACAACTTGTACGTGAGAAGTGGCGTGCCATATTTGGCGACAGCAGTCAATTACAGGACGGACAGATACGCTCTGTCATGGATTGTAGTGCGTTGGTGCGTTTTTACTATAATGACGCTATGCGAACAGCCGCTATCACGCATATTACGAACAAGGCGTTTCGCATCATTAACAACGATTTGGGTGTGACATGGATACCGAAGAACATACTACGTTGGAGCCGAGTAGCGCAACAGTTCGTAGTCGTGGATGAAACCTATAAGCCGGACTTTACGATGGTAGTGGCAGAGGGTATGGACGAATATCCAACCGAGTTTGATGCTCACGATGAACTTATTGACGCATTGGACACGCCCGTAACAATACCAACAGATGATAATATTACTAACGATAATGAGGAGAACCAATTATGAGAACAAGAATTTTGATAGGTCTATTTACAGTCCTGATGCTTGGTGCAAGCTGCACCACCGCACAAAACAGTAAAGAAACGTTTTACGACAAAGTACTTTCCTTAAATCTGGACGATGAAATGTTGCGTGACGATGGGACAACTCTTAAAATTACCGAACTCGCACCCCAACAGTTCAGGTTAAGAGCGTGCAAGGGTGATGACATTATGTTTGTTGCATGGGTGGAATTACGAGCCGTGGAAAACACCGTGAATAACAGAACGTTCAGAAATAAATTTGGTATGCTCGGCACTTATACCGCTCCAGTAGTTTATATCTACACAGGTGAAGCCGTGCAATTTGACCGCAAAGATAAAAGTGTGGCGACCACGATTATAACTTCTACA
>OGGG01000296.1_pt1 | contig 59246 bp, 76 predicted proteins | sample 1571201 | NCBI WGS metagenome assembly OGGG01 (sample SAMEA2581946, study PRJEB24529) | metagenome | biome: Human gut stool | place: China | collected 2011 | reverse complement strand
AGTCCGCTCATTGTCTGCGGCTTGTCGGACACACTCCGTGAGTGTCCAAACGTGGAAGAGACACGGAATTCGATGCAAACATTCAGCTGGAAGAAATGCTCACATTTTTCTCCAACGAATATAAAGTTTGCATAAATATTTTTTCCGTCTTCCCTCTCCTCTGCCGTGTGCTCTCAGTCATCACAGCAGAACAGATAGTAACCGGCGATCATGCATAATACCAGAAGAAGGAACCCAAAGAAACGGCTGTGGAGCACAAGCATCACCAGCATCCCCATGGAAAAGCAAAACAGTGCAAATCCCATCATCCGCTTCATAAGATCCCCCAAACAATCTGTCTCTTCATCATATGCATCTGCCGGAAGTTTCTCTACTGTTTTTTAGTTTTCTTCTTTGTTCACGGAATCCTTTAAGATGTCCTCCATCTCTTTGCCAGCCGCTTCTCTCGCCTTCGTCTCATCCTCGTCTGCAGCGGACGCTGTATCGGATGCGACCTGATTCCTGGAGGTAAATTTGTTCACAAAATCCGGCACCATATCCAGAATCTTTGTGACGCCGTCCTGGTTCTTGATGTTCACGAGCTTCGTGGTACCGTTCTGGATCACCAGCACAGCGCTCGGCATAATCTTGCCGCCCATACCGCCTGCTCCATTGTTCTTCTTATCCTGTGAAAATGCTCCTGCGGCAACGCCGAATGATACATCCACGAGCGGAAGAATGATGGTATCCCCGATATGAATCGCATCGCCCACCACCGTCTTCGTCGTAATAAAACTGTCCATTCCCTTAAACAGGGATTCTACTGTTGTGTGAAAACTGTTATCTGCCATAATGTTACCCCTTTCTTATCCTTTATCTGTGCATCAGCCATTTCAGCCAGATGCGGAACTCCTTTTTGCCAAGCAGCCGGACTGCCGATACTGCGATATGCAGTCCTCTTGCACGCCCTTTTATATCAAATGTGCCTGTTACATAGGTATTCTCCGCTTCAAAGTCCGGATATACCTGCACCTGATACCGATACAGAAACGGAAGCACACATAAGCCCCCGAGCACCTGCCCGGTCAGCGCCGGATCCCCCATGGAAAATGTCAGATCCGTCCGGATCCTCCGGAATTTAAAATGGGTCAGCAGGTATTTTAATTCTGTAAAAATGAGCGGCAGCACCTCTCTGTGCCGCTCGTCCGTCAAAAACGTACGGACATCTTTTATTTTCTTAAGAGCCTCTTTTATGCCGGCACGAAACTGCCGCAGTTTTCTGACGAGTCCTGCAAAGAATGCACGGATACGCTCCCATATCCGCCGAAACAGCCCGCCGCGCTGCTTTCTGCGCACAGCCGGATTCGCTTGTTCCAGTTCCTTATGCTCCGCAGGATCCGGCTTCTTCGCCCCGGCGCAGACTTTCTTCGCCTGCCTCTCGTCGAACCGTTCCGCCTCTCCCTGCTCACTGTCTGCCAGGATGCTGCCTGTTTTCTGCTCCCCGTCTGTCAGGGGGACATCTGCCGCACTGCGCTCTTCGGGTTCTTCTGCACCGTCCTCCCGGTCATCCTCCCCGGGTTCTCCATCGTCCGGCTTTTTTCCTTTCCGGGTGATCCCAAAGATCCACAGCTGTGAAGAAAACCCTTCCTCTTCGTACGCTGCCCTCCAGCTTACCGCATGCAAAAGCCATGTCACAGCAATCCGGACGGTCGTCTTCTCCCCGATGCTGCCGCTCACCTGATACCGCACCGGAACAAAAAGCACCACTGCCAAAATGAGCAGGATCAGTCCAAGCAGGATCAGCAGGATGATTCCAATTATTTTTAATATCAGCAATAGAACTGCCATTATCCCTCCCTGCCGCTCCGGTGCTCATCCAGATAACTGCGCACAAAAAACGCTCCTGTGTTCCGGTATACTTCATCCACAATCGACACCGCCACTTCCAGCGCCTCATCATAACTCCCGGCAAGTCCGGCAATCTTAAGGTCTTTCTTCGGATACCCTTTCTGCAAAAGTTCGGCAGCCGGGATAATATCCAGAAGATTTTTGTCATTCGACGCAGGCGCGATCACATAAATGCCGATCTGTCCCGCATTGTGGTCGATTTTCCACTTCACGCGCTTTGTCTTATGTACAATACTTTCCCCTACATATAACTCGTCATACCATGTCATGCATGCTCTCCATATCACACTGCTCTAAAAGTATTTGTGATTTCCCCACAAATTACTCTTCTTAAGCTCCAGATATTCATTGTAAGCTTTCTCCAGAATCTGTTTTTCGTTCGGAAACTTCAAGAGATGATACGCTTCGTGATACTTATAATATCCGGAATCAACAAAATATTCTTCCCGCTGCGGCTTGCTGTAATAACTGTCTGCCATCATAAGATACCAGTGGACGTCCTTCTCCACCGTGTCCTCCGGTACCGTAAAGGAATACTGGCTCTTGCCGACATATTTGATAATTGCCGCCTTCACCCCGGTCTCCTCCAACACCTCACGTGTTGCCGTATCCGGATACTCCTCCCCGGCTTCCACCGTCCCCTTGGGCAGAACCCAGCCTTCATACTTGTTCTTATAATTCTTGTATAAAAGCAATATCTTACCACGGAATATTACCACACCGCCACAGCTTGTTGCCTCTATCATTGCAATACCTCCCGATGTGGTCTTTTCATAATTATATCCAGTATAATACTTTTTCAGACTTCACGCAACCTCGTATGCGCTTAGTTCTCCCATGTATAATACGCATCAAAGATCTGTTTTGCAATCGGGACCGCATACTCGCTTCCCACGCCGGAATTCTCCACGATCACCGCCACCGCGATGTCCGGTTCCTCCCCGTTATGCGCATATCCCACAAACCAGGAATGTGTGGCGTCCGAGCTGGATGAGAACTCCGCCGAACCCGTCTTTCCGGCTGCCTCATAGCTGTCGCTCTTTAACTTGGTCGCTGTTCCTTCCTCCACAACATAGCGCATATATTCCTGCAAAACGGAAGCATCGCTCTCCGAGAGCAGTGTTTTGTACTCCGCAGGCTCATACTGCTCCACAACCTCGCCCTCCGCATCCGTGATGCGGTCAATCACATACGGCTTCATCAGCACACCGTCGTTGGCGATCGCAGAAGCGATTAACGCCATGTGAAACGGTGTCACAAGCGTCTTACCCTGTCCGATGGACGTCTCCATCACCGCTGAATCGCTGTCTCCCGGCTCCAGCACAAAGCTGCTCTTCGACGACTCGAAATCCGTCGGAAGCGCGGTATTAAACAGCATCTGGTCACAGAGATCATCAAACTGTTCCAGATCCAGTGTGAGTCCTAAGGACGCATAGGAGGAATTACACGAATTTGCGAAGGAGGTCTTTAAATCCTCCGATCCGTGCCGCTTATTGTTATGGCAGTGGATGGTCTTTGTGCCCACGGTATACTCGCCGCTGCAGTCAAAATGATAGTCCGCATAGTCCGCATTCTCATGAATGTACTCGAGCGTGGTAAAGATCTTAAACGTCGATCCCGGCGGATACAGCCCCTGGGTGGCACGGTTTAGAAGAACCGAGCTGTCACTGTCGTCTGACACAAAGGTATCCCAGTCATCCGCGATCGTGTTCGGATCGAAATCCGGCTTTGACACCATGGCAAGGATCCTGCCTGTCTCCGGCTCCATCACAACGACCGCCCCGTCATAGCTTCCCAGTGCATCGTACGCCTGAAGCTGCAGATCATAATTCAACGTCGTTGTGACACTGTCCCCCGGATTTTTCTCTCCCTTGATCTCACTGACCGCCTTCTCCATATACAGAATGTTGGAGCGCAGCAGATTGAAATTCGCCATCGCCTCAATGCCGGAAGTACCGTGTGTGGAATATCCGACAACATGCGCAAAGATCCTGCCCGCCGGATACTTTCTCGTCTCATTTCCCTCTGCATCCGTAACCGTCTCCGCCAGTGTGACTCCGTCGGCGGAATAGATACTGCCGCGCACGACGCTGCGCGTAAAGAGCTCCTGCCGTTTGTTGTACGGATTATTGATAAACTGTTCGCTCTCCACCTGCTCAAAATACACAAAATAGCCCATCAGGCACAGAAACAACCCCAGAAAAGAGTAGGTTACTACCGCAAATTCCCGGTTTTTTGTATTCTTTTTTTTCTTTCCGTTTTTATGAAAAAGTTTCCACATCTTCGTCAAATCCTGTTTTTCTTCGTCTTGGCGGTGCTGCATTTTTTCTTTCATTTGCTGCCCCCTCATCCTGCCGTCTGATGTATAAGCCCTGCACAACGGCAAACATGATCATCGTTGAAAATAGCGAGCTTCCTCCGTAGCTGACAAGCGGAAGCGTGACTCCTGTCGACGGAATAAATTTTGTGACTCCCCCGACGGTGAGGAACACCTGAAATCCGTATACGGTTCCCAGTCCCAGCGCAATCAGCTTGTAAAACTGCTCCTTCATCTGCATCGCCACGTTAAAAAACATCAAAAAGCAGCTGATGCACACCATCAAAAGACAGATTGCAAAAATGCCGCCCATCTCCTCCGCAATGGCGGAAAAGATAAAGTCCTGCTCGACCACCGGAATCTTTTCCGGCATCCCCTGGTATAGTCCCATTCCAAACCAGCCGCCGGTACCGATGGCGAACAGGGACTGGCAGATCTGGTAGCCCTCATTCTCAATTCTTGAGAGCGGATCTTGCCATGCCAGGACACGCACGCGCACGTGGGAAAACAGCTGATATGCCACCACCGCGGCAATACATCCGGTCAGAAGTCCTCCCGCAAAATAGAACAGCTTTCTGGTCGCCACATAGAGCATCACCAGGTAGGTCACAAAGAAGATCAGTGCTCCTCCCAGATCTCTCGATAACACCAGAATCAGGACATGCACCGCTGCCAGCACCGTCGCGATGCACACGTGCTTCAAATCCGTATTCTCGTAAAGCATACATGCCACAAAAAATACAAATATGATCTTGACAAATTCACTCGGCTGAACCGATATTCCGGCAAGCGAGATTGATATTTTCGCACCGCTGCTCGTGATTCCGAACGCCAGAACCGCCAGAAGACCGATGATCCCGGCAGCTGCGTAAAGCCACGGCATTTTCCGCAAAAAGCGCACTTTCTGAATCAGCACCGGTATAATGAGCGAACACACCATCGCCCCCACCGCAATGGCAAACTGCCGGATCGCCTTGTCAAAGGAAAGCCTTGTAATCATAATAAACCCGATCATTAACAGCATGCACATATTGTTGATCAAAAGCCCGGAAGCCCTTCCGTACACCAGGCGGTAACTGGAAATTGTGACGGCAATAAACGCCGCCTGCACCACATAGAACAAAATCATGCGGATATCGTCCGTCACCGCGTAGATTGCCAGAAACGCATCCAGATGAATGAGATACATCAGGCACATCTGACGCTTAAATATCTTCGCCCTTTTCTCCGGGGTAAGCTTCCCGCGGAATGAGGAAAAACACTCGTACGTATAGAACGCGAACAAAAGTGTCATGAGATATTTTGATAATTCTACAATCAAATCTGTCATTGGTTATTCGACCCCTCGTTTATAATGTCCCCTCGTGTAGCCGTCGGGAAACAGTTCCTTTACGCTGTGTTTTCCGGAAAGGAACGTCCGCTCAAAAAGATCCAGTATGAAAGCTGCCTGCTCTTCCTCCTCAATCGTAAACGATATCCGGTATGCGGCAATTCCCATGCGTAAAAAATCCGCGCGTTCGTCAAAAAGCATGAGCGGCGTGGTATTATAGATCGTATTATAACACTCCGTGCAGTTATTTTTGACCGGGAAATATTTTCCATACCGATCCTTCAGATATAAGATTCCGCGCTCCCTATCACACTTCTCCGTGTTCGCATGCACGCACTGCGCGGATGTCATCAGTGGAAGATAACCGTACACCATCGCCTCGCTGTGATGATTGTCTCTCGCAAACAGTTCGCTCCGGTTGAGTTCAAGCGGTACGGTATCGCGCTCTGGTGCAAGCTGCAAAAACACATCCCGCGCTGCACTGTTCCAGCTATAGAGACTGTGATCTAAAATTAACGGCGTCTCCGCACCCAGCTCCTGCCGCACAAATGCGGCGGCATCGTAACTTTTTGCCACAAATCCGTCCAGCGGCAATGCCTTTAAGTGCTCTATATTCTCCCTGTAAAATGCTGCCGTTCTGCTGCGAAATACCGCCGGCAGAATATAGTAGAATTTCTTTCCCGCCAGGTGTGCCTCTCCTGCATCTTTTAAAAGTGCCATCCATAATTCATCCCTGGTATAGCAGCTGCTGTCCGCATAAATCTCATGTACAAAGGAAGAACGAAGCACCACCGACAGCAGACACCGGTTCTCCAACGAAACGATGACCGTTTTACCGGCATCCTCTGCTTCTCTTCGCTCCTCCTGCCGCGTCCTTTTGTCCGCGCCACAGCCTAACTTCTCCGCCTCCGGGGACGCTGCCCCATCCCTGCGGTATCCCTGCAGAAGCTTCTCCTCCAGTGCAAGAAGTGCCTCCCTACGCAGCGCGTTTAACGCCTGCACCGGCAGAAACACATCCTCATCCATCTCAATGGCCAGCTGTTCAAATGCAAACGGTGTATTTCCTGTCTTTCGCATACAGACGTCCACCCTGTCACGGGAGAGCGGCTGTTTTTGCGCCTGCAATACCTGCTCCCCCTCACACGCGATCTCACATCCTTCACATTCCAGCTTCAGTGTAGCAGATAAATCTTTTTTTAATCTTAAGAATCCATTGATTTTTTCTTTGATTTCCTGCTCCGGCCGCACTTTGATATAGTGTTCCCGCACCGTCTTCTGCAGTGCCTCATCTGTCTTCGCATGTCCCGGGGAATCAAAGGTAATCATCTCCCTGCCATTTCTGCGGAAATAGTACCCGTCGGTAAAACCGCTGCGGTTGCCGAGCGCCAGCAGCTTTCTGTGATCCTCCTCCGTTACCGCGTAAGCCTTCTTCGCCCGCCGGCGTGCCTCATCCTCGCTGCAGCCGCCCGCTCTCTCCTCATTCAGCCGGTCCAGATAACGGTCCATATACTGCCGGTAAACGGATACAACGCCTGCCGCATACTCCGCCTGCTTCATCCGTCCCTCAATCTTAAAGGAGAATATGCCGCTCTCTGCAAGTGCGGGAATGGCATCAATCGTACACAGATCCTTCGGGCTTAACACGTAATTGCCGCACGCGATACGGGATTTCTGATCCTTTTTGTAGACCTCATAGGGAAGCCGGCACGGCTGTGCACAGCGCCCACGGTTGCCGCTTCTGCCGCCCAGCATACTGCTGAGCAGACATTGCCCGGAATAACAGTAACACAGTGCACCGTGCACAAAACTCTCGATCTCGATTCCCACCTTGTCATGGATTTCTCTTATCTCGGCAAACGACATCTCCCGCGCCATGACCACCCGGCTCGCACCGAGCTGCTTCATGTACGCCGCACCCGCCGCGCCGGTCACAGTCATCTGCGTGCTGGTGTGAATATCCATCCTAGGGAACATGCTTCGTATCCTTGCAAACGCCCCCATATCCTGCACGATCACCGCATCGAGCCCCTGCTCGTAATACGGCAGCAGATACTCATAGAGTCCCTGTTCCAGTTCCTCCTCCTTGAACAGGGTGTTCACCGTCAGATACACCTGTCTGCCATGGATATGTGCATAGTCGATGGCACGCAGCAATTCTTCCTCATTAAAATTATTCGCATATGCGCGGGCTCCAAAATGGCTGCCGCCCAGATATACCGCGTCCGCCCCCGCCCGTATGACCGCCTCAAACGTCTCGTATGATCCCGCCGGAGCCAGCAGCTCCAATTCTCTTTTCTGCATCATTTTTCTTACCTGTTATATGAAAATAAGGGACGAAAGCAAATCTCTTACGTCCCCGTATTGTCTATTCTTCTGTTTTATCTTTTTCCGTTACTTTGCCGAGCAGCGCATCCTCGAGACTCGCCTCCAGCTTAGCCTTGTTGATTAAAAGCTCCTTGTTCTGCTCCTCGAGCTCTTTTCTGGCTTTCTCGTCGCTCTCTGCCTTGATCTGATTGGAAATAAGATCATGTTTGAGATCGTAGATTTCCTTTTCCTTCTGCTCGATCTCACGCTCAAGCTTCTCCACCTGTGTCTTCGCCTTAAAGTAATCATCCGCGATATTTAACTGCAACAGCGTCGCCTTCATGTCGCCGGATAGATGTCTTAACTCTTCCATGCCCTGAAACTCGCCCAGCTTATTGTTGATATAGGTGGCAACCTTCTGTAGGTACTCCTCGCCCTCATAACCGCTCAGTGTGTATACCTTTCCACCGATGATCACTTCGGCGCTTGTCTTCTCTGCCATACCATTTCCTCCAAACTCGGGTATCCGCTACAATATATAGTATATTATACTGACATATTTAAGGAAAAGCAACTATTTCTATACGGAATGTTCGATTCCCAGATGCTGGTATGCCAGCTCTGTCACCACCCGTCCCTTCGGCGTGCGGTTGATCAGCCCGTTCTTTACCAGATACGGTTCATATACGTCCTCGATGGTTCCGGCATCCTCACCGATCGCTGCCGCCAGCGTGTCCAGCCCGACCGGTCCGCCCGCAAATTTTCCGATCATCGTCATCAAAATGTTCCTGTCATTTTGATCGAGCCCCATCTTGTCAACCTCCAGCAGATCCAGTGCAAAGGACGCTACCTCCTTTGAAATCCGGCCGTCGTATTTTACCTGCGCGAAATCGCGCACGCGCTTTAACAGCCGGTTCGCCAGACGCGGGGTTCCGCGCGAGCGTCTCGCCATCTCGTAAGCACCTTCCTCATCGATCTCCACCCCAAGTGTCAATGCCGAATGCAGGATGATCGTTTTTAACTCCTCCACCGTGTAGAACTCCAGATGATGCACCACGCCAAAACGGTCTCTTAACGGTGCCGACAAAAGTCCCGCGCGCGTGGTCGCTCCCACCAGGGTAAACTTCGGCAGATCCAGACGGATGGAGCGCGCTGTGGCTCCCTTGCCAAGCATGATATCAATGGCATAATCCTCCATTGCCGGGTACAGCACCTCCTCCACCTGGCGGTTCAGCCGGTGGATCTCGTCGACAAAGAGGACATCTCCCTCCTGCAGATTGCTTAGGATCGCTGCCATTTCCCCCGGTTTTCCGATGGCAGGTCCCGAAGTGACCTTCATATGTGTTCCCATCTCATTGGCAATGATTCCGGCGAGCGTGGTCTTTCCAAGTCCGGGCGGTCCGTAGAACAGCACATGGTCGAGGGATTCCCCCCTCGCCTTTGCCGCCTCGATATATATTTTTAAATTTTCCTTTGCCTTCTGCTGTCCGATATAATCGTCCAGCGTCTGCGGCCGGAGACTTTTCTCGATCTTAAGATCTTCCTCCTGCACCTGCGTGGATATGACCCGCTTCTCCATGTCCCAGCTTTCCTTTCTTCCGCCTTGCCGCTTCCCTTACTACAGGAATGCCATATTCTTAAGCGCGGCTTTTAACAGTGTTTCCACATCCATATCATCCGTGATCTCAATGCCGTTTAACGCCTTTAACGCTTCCGAAGAGGCATAGCCGAGCGCCACAAGCGCCTGCACCGCCTCATTCTTCACACCGTTGCTTCCGTTCTCGTTCTGTCTGCTCACATGCTCGGATTTGAGTTCAAACGCCTCCTCAAGCGACAGCTTGTCCTTCAGTTCTAAAATCACACGCTGTGCCGTCTTTGCACCGATTCCGGGCGCTTTGGCGATCGCCTTCGCGTCATCGCCAAGCACCGCAAACCGCAGATCATCGGTTGTCATCACAGACAGCACCGCCAGCGCCCCCTTCGGGCCGATACCGTTGACGCCGATTAACAGCTTGAAGACACGCAGATCATCCTTCGTCAAAAACCCGTACAGAATCATCGCATCTTCGCGCACATTCAGATACGTATAGAGCTTGACTTCCTCTCCCACAGCCGGAAGATAGTCAAACGTCTGCCCGGTCGTATAGATCCGGTATCCGATTCCGCCTGCCTCCACAACCACGCTCTCTTCTTCCACATCCGCAAGGACGCCTTTTATATATGCGTACACACGTATTTCCTCCTTATCGTTTCAGCCGTCCGCCAATCCTTAGCATGATCTCCTGGGCTGCCACACCGATCAGCAGTCCCGTAACGATGCCTGCCACGAAAAGCACCGGCAGATAGTAAAAAATGTTGATATTCTCCACCACAAACGCCGCCACGGCAATCTGACCGATGTTGTGTGACATTCCGCCCGCGACGCTGACCGGCAGCACACCGAGCTTTCCGGTCCGTTTCAAAAGATACATCACCAGAAAGCTGAACATTCCGCCGGCAAGGCTGTATAAGATACTGAACAGATTGCCGAACAGAAAACCCGCCAGGACAATCCGGAGCATCGAGATGGCAAACGCCTCCTTAGTGCCGACACAGTACAGCATCAGTACCACCACAATATTGGTGAGCCCCAGCTTTACCCCCGGTATTCCGAAATAAAACGGGATCAGGGATTCCACATAACTGCAGATTAGGGCAAGCGCAAGAAAAACCCCGAGATACGCCACCTTATCTCGCAATGGAGTCGAATCCGTTTTCTTCACTTCCCGTCACCTCCACAACCACTTTGTTCGGCAGACAGACAATCATCTCATGATTCTTAGAGATTGCCTTCTGATGGACACACAGCTTGTCCGGGCAGTCCGCCTCCGTCATGTCCGCCCTGCCATCGCGGATTGTCAGGACATTCGTTGTCACGCCGTCCTGCACAATCGGTATCTCCTGCTCCTCCCCGAGCGCATAGGTTCCGTACACGCTGCCGTCCACGGTGACGCGCACACAGGCACCCGCATCCGCGCGCGTTCCCGTCCGCTCATAGATCACAAGAAATACCGTAACCACGGCAAGCAGTATTGCAAGAAAAATCACATCGTTTCTGCTGATTCGCTTTTTCATACCGTCTGACCATTTCCGTCTGCCCGCTCGCCAAGGTAATAAAAGCCCCGGCACTCGGTCAGCTTTACATCCAGAATCTTTCCGATCATGTCCGCTGTCCCCGGCAGATGTACCACCGAGTTATTGCTGAGTCTTCCCGTCACAAGCGAAGCATCCTGCTCGTTTTGCTCTTCAATCAGCACCGGCAGCGTCTGTCCGGTCAGCGCCCCCGCTTTTTCTGCGGAGATCTTCTGCACTTCCTTAAGCAGGCGGTCAAAACGCGCCTTGATCACATCCTCCGGCACCTGCTCTTCCATGGATGCCGCCGGTGTCCCGGTACGTTTGGAATAGATAAACGTGAACGCGCTGTCATAACGCACTTTTCGCACCACGTCCATCGTCTCCTCGAAGTCCTCCTCCGTCTCCCCCGGGAATCCCACGATAATATCCGTCGTCAGCGCAATGTCCGGCACTGCCGCGCGGATCTTGTCCACCAGCTCCAGATAATGTTCCTTATCATATCTGCGGTTCATGATCTTTAAGATCCGGCTGCTCCCGGACTGTAACGGCAGGTGCAGATGTTTGCAGATCTTTTTGGATCGTCCCATCACCTCGATCAGCTCGTCCGAGAGATCCTTCGGGTGGGAGGTCATAAAACGGATACGCTCTAACCCCTCAATCTTCTCCACTTCCTCTAAAAGCTGCGCAAATGTCACCGGCTCCTTCAGATTCTTGCCGTAGGAATTGACATTCTGTCCGAGCAGCATGACCTCGACAACGCCGTCCGCCACGAGCTGTTCGATCTCACGGATGATCTCTTTCGGCTCCCTGCTGCGCTCCCTTCCGCGCACATACGGTACGATACAGTAGCTGCAGAAATTATTGCATCCGAACATGATATTGACGCCGGATTTAAACGAATACTTCCGCTCTACCGGGAGGTCCTCCACGATCTGGTTCGTGTCCTTCCAGATATCAATCGTCATGGAATCCGATTCCATCGCCGTCACAATCAGCTCTGCAAATTTGTAGATATTATGTGTTCCGAAGATCAGATCCACAAAGCGGTAGCTTTCTTTTAATTTTTCAACAACTACCGTCTCCTGCATCATGCAGCCGCAGAGTCCGATCAGCATATGCGGATTTTTCTTTTTATAATTCTGGAGTACCCCGAGTCTTCCGTAGACTTTGTTATTTGCATTTTCACGCACCGTGCAGGTATTGTAAATAACAAAATCCGCTTCCTCCGTATCCGTCTCCACATAACCGATGCGCTCCAAGATGCCGACAAGCTTCTCGGAATCGCGTGCGTTCATCTGGCACCCGAACGTCCTTGAACACGCGGTCAAAGGGCGCCCCAGTTCTTCCGATTTCTCTTTTACGTATTTTCTACATTTTTTTATAAAATAATACTGTCTTTCCGGTTCTGTTGTCGGTGCCGGTTCGTTAATATCTATTTTTTCCAGTTTCTTTTCTAATTCTTCACCAATCATTCTTTGTATTACCTTTCCGCATAATATAACAGATTCTACTATACCACGGGCGGGGTGAAAAATCAATGAAGCGTAAATTTCAGAAAATATTCGCAAACAATAAACCCCGCCTTTTATTGACGGGGTTTCGGCGGTATATTATTCCTTTTTCTTGACTTTCAAGGGGTTTCCATGAACTGTCGATAGTTACGTTTTACGCTTTCTTTGCGTAATCAAGGGAAACCCAACCGTTACGGCCTGCGGCGTAGGCTTTCAGTAAGCCCCATTTTGAAGCGCCGGGGCCTTCTGCTTCCTCTACGATTGTAAAGGCTCCCTTTCCTGTGTAGACGGGTTTTCCGTCTTTCTTCCAGTAGTCGAACGTTGTTCCCGGTCCTTTCCTGATGCGAAGATCCGAAGTTGTCACGGTCACTTTGTATTCTGCAACAACCGGCGCCGCCGGTGCTTCCGGGTAAATCCTGTTTCCGTCGTTGTCAAAGACATAATAACCGGCGTTTTGCTTTGCCAGTTCCACGGCGTTTTCTCTGTCCTTGAAGGCTCCGATCTGGCTTGTCGCGTCCTTCCAGTCCTTTCTTACTCTGAAATAACCGGTTCCCGCTGTGCTTGCCTTCTGTTCTGGTGTTGCCTTGAATGAAACATAGTCCGGAACGGCTGTTATATAGGCCGTCGCCCCGCCGTCGTTGATCTGGTACCATTTTTCATCTTTGGAAATTCCGGTAACTGCGAAGGCTGCGCCATTTTTTACAACCTTCTTCACGTTCCCGGAAGTAAATGAAGGCGTTGTTCTCACGTTCAAGCCGTCGGATCCGGTGTAAATTACCGTTACCGCGCCAGAAAGTGCCTTCACGTCCTGCGCTCCCGTATCTGTAACCGCGGGCGATCCTGAAACTGAAATGGTGCCGCCTGCCATGGCTGCTTTTACGTCCTTTCTGAACTGATCCATTGTCAGGCCGTACTTTTTCCAAATATGCTCAACGTCTGCGTGGTTTGTGGCGTACCCGCGGGCGTGTCCTTCCGAATGGGAAAGAATAACGCCGTCTTTCTCCGGGTTCCACCCGAACTTCTGGCACAAATACGCGAAGTATTCCACGGCGTTTCTGTAATTTTTCAGAACAACCGCTTTCGTGTTGCTGCCGTCAGAAAGTTCTATCCACGACGCGCCGCCGGTATATTTAATCGTGGTCGGCTCTGTCATTTCTACGCCGATATGGGTATTATTACAACTTCCCTTCGGTCCGCTGCCGCCATGCCAGTTTCTAACGGCCGTTTTCTTTTCCGGATCGATCGGAAGTCCCACGTAAACTTCCCCGGTGTGCTGAACAACCGCGTGAACGCCTGCGTCGGCGTCTGCGCGGTTCTCGTTGTTAATTATGTTCATTGCTTTTTCGCAAGGGCAACCGATAGAATGAAGATAAGGGCCGATCGGTTTGATCGTGCGCCCGCCTGTCAAACACGGGCTTTTCTTCATGGTTGCGTCAATGATTTTAATATTCATATTCTGCCCCGCTTCCTGTGTGTCGTACTGTGTCAAGTTCCATTTCCCCTAACAGTGAAGTAAATTCTTTTTTCGTCATTTCGTCGCTCCTTCTTCCTGCGCTACTACCTCTTCCAGTGTTTCCGCTTCTTCGTCTGCCGGAAGTTCGTCTGTGTACTTCTGCAGAAATGCCTTTACAGTCTGCCAGATCTTCTTTACTGGAAGGCCGCAAAGATACATATTTTTCAAAATGCTTATGATCTCATAGGCCACAAAAAGGATCGCGAAGAACTCCGTTGTTCCGATCCTGTCTACTGCCATTACTGCACGCACTTCCTGCGGAATGAAGCCGATCAGGTTTACCGCTACAATATGATCCACTGTAACCAGTGCAAGAAGGCAAACTAACATTCCGCATTTTCTGATTGCTCCGTTGATCCCGAAATTAGAATTGAACCTTCTTTCCTTGATCGCGCGAAGAACTCCGAAAATCGTATCGATCACCACTGCGATCAAAACTAACTGCAAAAATGTGTTTCCCGCTGCTTCCGCATAGATACGAATTAACTTTTCCATGCTTTTCACCACCTTTCTTTTATAAAGATAATAAAAGGAAATGGCGGCAATTTCTGACCTGTTTTCAGGCCGCGTGCAAGTGACTTGCTACCTTTGTGATCTCAAACATTTCTATTTTGTCCCCGTCGATACTTTCCCGAATATCCTTTTGCAACGTGAATTTTTTCATAGCGCGGAAATTTCTTCATTTTCTCAGAAGGTTCACTGAAAAATCATAGGCTGTTTGGTGTGCTTCGGTGCGGGTGCAGTCCATTTGTGTGGTTTCCTCGTTCCCCCTGCGTCGCGCTTTTACTTCTGCTTTGGTATGCCATGTTCTATTCTCCCGGAAAATAGGGGCTGCCCTTTCGGGCGCCCCTTCTGCTTACTGCGCGTCACACACGCACCACACGCCAAGGCCGCCGTTGAGGCCCCACGGGTAATTGCCGGCGTAGACCGCGCGCGAACCGTCGTGAACGCCGTCGCCCCAACCGCCGCCGCCAAGGAGCGCGTGAAGCGCGGTATTTGACGGAATATAGGCGTCACCATAGCCCGCGCCCAGTACGTCGTACCAGTTCCATGCAGAAGCCGTAGGATCCAGACAAAATTCATCAAGCCACTTCCAAACGTTACCCACCAGATCGCGGATATTAAGCGCCGAAATGGCGTTCGCAACATATCCCGTTTTCTGGCGTCCGGTGTTTCCGGTTGCGCTCCATGCGTAGGTGTTGTTTCCGTCCTGACCTTCCGGGGATCCTGCTGCTGCCTGGCAAAATTCCGCATAGGTCGGAAGTCTCTTTCCTACGCGTCGGGCCTTCTCGTTTGCAATATACCAGTTCAGGCCTTCCGTACTTGTGATCGGGTTCGCGTTATACTTCGACTGCAGGCCCTGACTTCCATTATCGGAAGAAAGGTAAATATCGCCCCACAATCCATTCCCAAGGTAAACCATGCCGGAAGGATCGTCGCACTTCGGGCGGTGCTTTGTGGTCCATACGCTGTTCGGAATAATTCCGTTGTATGTGTTGCCCTGCCAACCGCTACCGTTTTCTGCTCCGCTGCTGTTGATCGGGTTTCCAAGTGCGTTCACATAGCGACACTTTCCATAATGGAAACCACCGATCTTTCTGCTATTGTCTGCTGTGTACCCAGAAGGGTAAGTGGAATTTTTAGAAATTACAAAAACTTCGTCGCGGTCCACGGTGTCGGATCCGTTGGTCGGATCGCAACAATAAATATAATAGTCCGTTCCCATTTCAAACCCGGAACCAGTGTCAAGGTTTGCCGTTGTGAGGTTTGTTAATACGGTTTTGAATACAGAAGAACCGACGGCGATCAGGACGCCGGCCGTGATCGTGATCTGGTTCGGTGTGGCTGCTCCCGCTGCTGTGATATACTGCGCCTTCTGTGATACAATGTCGCTCATGGCTGACAGTTTTTCCGTGGTGATCTTTGCCTTCGTGTTCATCCTTGTTTCATCATAAAGAAAAAATTTCATGTGTTTTTCTCCTTTCTTACTGCTGCAGGTCTGCTTTGATTGTTTCCAGTTCTTCTTCCGTCATTCCTAACGTGTCGTAAACGGAAGGTGTGTTCGTGATCTTGATTGCTTCGGAACCGGCCGCGATCGTTCTCGAAAGTGTGATCTTTGTCTTTTCCTTCTCTGTCTTTCCGGATCCGTCCGGTTCTCCGTCGATATGCTCCACGCTCTGAATGGTTGCAGTTACGCCGCCGGCCGTAACCTTTGCGCCTGCTGCCGCTTCGTTGCAATATGTAACCGTCACCGTCTTTTTATCCTCTGACAGTTCGCGGATCGGGCAAATAATAAAATTCTGGTTTTGAATCGCTTCGATTGCTTCCAGAAGGTCGGCCGCCTGTAACTGTCCGGCGTCCACCATGGCTTTACAGTTCTTCACGTCCTGCGCTGTTTTCAATACTTTCGGAAATCCTTTCATAGTGTCTTTTTCTCCTTTTCTTAATTTTTAGATACATACGCGCCAACATAGCCGCCAACGGCTGCGAAAGCGTTTTTGTCATAAATTGTGAAGTTCAACGTTTCCGTTGTCTGTGTGTGGTCCAGAACGAAGGTTTTCGGGATAATTAACAGGTTGTCGGCCTGCGGCTCTACTTTGTAGGTTCCCGGCTCTGTCAGGTAGGTTTTGCCGCCTGCTGCATACGTCGCCGTTGTAACCGTTCCGGAATTTTCGTTCGTAATGTCGATCAGGATCGCCGCCGTTTCCTTCGACTGGTTTTCAAACATGATCTTCGTTGCCAGATTTTCAAAGTTTGCCTGCAGCGCATTTACCGAAAACCACAACGCGGCCGCCGCGTCTTTCGATAACTGATCCTTGATCCGGTTGTAAAGGTCCGTGAAAAGTTCTTCCTGCTGCCCCGCGTAAGTTTCAAACTGGTTTTCCATGTTGTGAAGGGCTGCCGTTCCCTGATCCTCTAAGTTCGTGATCGTGGACTGGTAGGCGTTGAACTCTTCCGTGATCTGTGCCTGATACTTCTGGAAGAACGCCTGAAACTGTGCTGTGATCTGCGAAAAATCAATTTCTTTTACGGTTGCCATTACCCACCCGCAAACGTCGGCGTTCATTCGTGTATCTGTTATATTGTCCTGTGTGATCTTGATCGCTCCGACTTCCACCCTGATTTCTGCCAGTTTCAGATCGTGGATCGCTTCGGTCCTTGTAATTTCCGGTGCTACCGGGTTTTTGCTGAAACCACCGGTTTCAATCAGAATATAAAAGTCGCGTTCCGTGTCGTCCCTTCGCAAGATCACGTTGTCGATACGGGCCAACGTTCCGGACGCTTTTTCAAGGGTGAAGATCTGTGCTTGTTCAAAATGCTTTGTCTTTCCCTTGATATTTACATAGCCGCCGCCGACGCTTATATTCATACCGTCGCCCGTAGCCGTCACGGCGAAACAATTATTAAAAACGCCGGTTGTGAAGAATGGTAAAAGCCATTCGCTCATGCTGTCGGCATTGTAAACGCGGTCGCTGTTTCTGGAATTATAGAAATTCGCATACTGTCCCATTTATTTATCGCTCCAATCTATTTTTTCGGGTAATGCGTCGCCCATGGTCGGTACTACATACATTCCCCCGTACTCATACACTTCTTGAAGTTCTGTGATCCTCTGATTTAATACGATCCCCCATTTCTTTTTCTTTACGGTCACAATGTCCCCCAAGTCGTAATGTGTTTTATATTTGAAATTTATGTCCGCTTCGGTTTCGCACTCCACACTTTCAGAAACAACATTCGCCGCCAATGTTTCCCGGCCGCGTTGTGCCAGTGCTGCTTTGTATGCTGCGTCTGTCAATCCTTCGCTTTGAATGTCCTTCGCGTCCACAAAAATTTCCCGAAGATCTAACCCGGCGCCGCCGCCAACTTCCACATATACGCGGGCGGCTCCTTCGCCTTCCCCGCCGACGATCGCTTTTGTCTTGTACTGTTGATCGTTGTATTTATAAATAACATTGTTTAGGTTGTTGTAACTCTCTGAAAATATAACGCGGGAATTGATACCCTGCGCCGTTGTCCTGTCGGTTCCTTTGTAGGTTTCAAATATAATTTTCCTTCTCCGGAAGTCTGGTCGGAAGCGATAACCGATCGCTCCGGCCTTTGCCAGTTTCGTTTCGTAGGTCATAAGGTTTTTCATAGTCGCTTGAAACTCTACTGTTTCCGCGAAACCATTTAAGGTTCCCAACTCCACAAGCGGGATCGCCGTCACTCCCGAAAGAAGGTTCCTCATGGCAACTTCTATTTTCCCGGAAAAATTCACGGTTGATTTTATCAGTCGCCGATCCATGTAGGACGAAAGGAAGCGCCCTTTTGCTGTGATCTCGTTTTTCAGATCGCTTTCTTCGTTCTCTATGTCTTCAATCACTCCCGCTTCGCTGCTGCCACGTTTGGAAATAATGTTTCCTTTTGCCAGTAAGCGAAGGTTTTTTTCTGTGATCGGGGCGTGGATCTCGAAATTTCCCGGTTCGTAATATTTCCGTGTCCAGATCAAAGAAGTGTGGTTTTCGATTACTCCCTTGAAATTCAGATCGCGATCGTAAATTCTTACTTCCATATCACACCCCCAAATAACGGAACCTATAAGAAACGGTAACGTTCAGGTAATCTTCGCCGGCGTCTGCCGTATATCGGATCGTGTTTGTTCCATGCTGCAACTGTATAAAGTCGCTGTCTTCGTCCAGATACTCGTTGATCTCCTGTTTTACGCCGTCCCTTACAAGGTACACCGCTTTGTTATTTGTTTCTGTGGTAATAATCACCACGTCGCCGGCATTGATAGAAAAGGATCTGACTTCGTTTCCGATCTTGATAAATTCGCCGCTTTCTGCATGATATACGGCCGGGTTTATTACCGGTCCTTCCGCTTCCAGTGTGACGGTTATTCCGATATTGTCCGCGGCGCTGTCGTTCTCGATCTCTTTCAATACTTCGGCCGTTCTTTCCGCGAACGGCTCTTTCTCTTCCAGAAATTCGTGTGGCCATTCAAAAAGGCCCGTCCAACTTGCCATAGATACGGAAATATCTTCAAGATCCCGGAAGAACGGATCCGGGCAAAGAAGGGAAATACTGAAATTTCTAACCACTCCCGCTTCGTCAATGTCGATCCCTTCCACTTTGTAGTCAATCACGCGGGTTTCGCTGCCTTCTATGTAGGTGAAAAGGCCGGTTGACTTCGGTTTGAAGCATTTGTAAAGTAGATCCCTGTTTGCCTGATAGTCTCGTTCCATTTGTGCCGTTATTACAATGTTTCTTTGTTTGGTGGTGCTTCCCTGATACGTGGAACCGTCCACCATGGTATTTTCCGACGTTACGACGTTGTTTGATACCGTGTAAATACCGTCTACCGATACAAGGAAGAACGGTTCAAAGGAATAGTTAAATTCCACTTGAACCCCGTCTTCATTCTTGCAAATAATTCTTTTCGCCATTTATCAACCCCCCTGTAACTGTAAAACCATGTTTCGGGTTGCGTTTCGTGTCTGGCGGGCTGTCTCATACGGCGAAAGGGCCTTCGGGCTTGTAATGTTGACGTTCTGAACAAAACTTTTCCCGCCGCCTTCTGCTGTTTCAAGTGCCGCATTCCTTGCCGAAGCGGTAAGCGGTGTTACAACCGCTTCGCCGTTCACCATCTGGATCAATTCCGGGCCTGCTTCTGCCATAATGGCTTGCCCGTTTTTCAGAACGCCGCCCTTTGCCAGACGCGGAAGCGATACTTCGCCAACGTGTCCGATACTTACGCCCGGAATATCGTTGATAATGTCGATCGCGCCGTTAATGAAGCCGATCGCCCTATTCACCGCACGTTCTACGGTAGCAAGTGCGTTGTTCATGGCCGACTTGAAGGCGCCGCCGATCGCTTCGCCAATATTCGTTCCTACATTTGTGAAAATACCCTTGATCGTGTCCCAGATCCCAGAAAAGAAGGATCCAATATTGCTAAACACATTTTTAATATTCGTGTATGCTTCCGTGAATTTTTCGTAAAACCACGATCCAACCGTTGAAAATACAGACTTAATATCTGTGTATCTATCGTTGAACCACTGGCCGATCGCGGAAAATACATTTTTCACGTTCGTATAGGCGTCTTGGAACATAGTTTGAAACCACGTCGCCACTGTTGACAGGGCATTTTTAATATCCGTCCACCGGTCCGCGAACCACTGACCGATCCCCGAAAAGATCGTTGTTATTGCCGTGTAGGCCGCGCGGAACTTGTCCGCAAACCACGCGCCGACGCCTGAAAAGATTGAAACAATTCCGGACCATATATCAGAGAAAATTTTCTTCACATTGACGCCGAACGTCTGAAAGAATGTGATTATATAATTCACTACCGCCATTATAAGATTTTTCACAATCTCGATCAGGTTTTTCAGTGCTGCTTCCATATACTGGCCGAACCCGTCCAGATCGCCCCGGAATAGTGCCATAAACGCGCTAATAATGTTACTTACAAAGTCGATCGCATTTTTCACCGCTGAAATGATCGGCGCCACTGCTGAAAGCGCGCCCTGTATTACCGCCATAACGTAGGTTGTGAAAAACTGGAATACAGGCTTCAATTTTTCCATTAAATTTTTGAAACTTTCGCCCAACTGCTGCAAGATCGGCTTTATTTTCTCGATTGTTTCCGAAACGCTCTTTTTGATCTCTGCAAAGGCTTTATCTACCATTTCGCGGAACCAGTCGCACTTCTTATACATCAATACAAAGCCCGCCACAAGCGCCGCCACAAGCGCAACAACGGCCCCGATCGGGTTTGCCGATAAAATAGCCCACAAGCCTTTCCCGGCTGTTCCTGCGGTTTTGAATACGCCCGATATTTTGGAAAATGCCCCGATCGTCTTCGATACTCCCGAAGATAGTTTCCCGAAAATAATTAAAGCCGGCCCAATCGCTGCCACTACTGCGCCAATTTTTACGATTGTTTCTTTCTGCGTGTCGTTCAGGTTCTTAAACCACTGTGAAAAGGCTTTTACCTTTTCCACTACGCGTTCCAGAACTGGCGCTACTGTCTGCATTAAGGTATTTCCAAGATCTGCGCCTGCTACTTTCAAATTGTTAAGCGCGACTTTTGCCTGATCTGGCGGATCCAGTGTCGCGTTGAATGTGTCTTCGACTACGTTTCCGTAATCTGATAAGGCGCCGGAAAGATCGTCGATAGAAAGGCGGCCTTCCCTGATCGCCTGCGTCATTTCTGCGGCGCCCTTCTTTCCGAATAACTCCGTCGCTGCCTGCAGTGCGTCTGTTTCGCTGCTTGCGTTTTTGATCTTCTCGATCGTTTCGCCCAGTGCGTCTTTTAGATCCTTTCCGTCCGCTGTCGCGTTCTGCTGCGCCTTCTTCAATCCTGCAAGCGCTGTTGTGGCGTCCACGCCGTTCGCTTCAAACTGTGCAAGTAAATTTACCGAAGACGTGAGATCAAGGCCCATTTCCTTTAATGTGGCGCCGTTGGTCTGTAATGTATTCTGCAGCGTGTCCATGGAAATTCCCGTGTCTTGCCCTGCTTTTGTAAGAAGGCCCAACACTTCGCCGGTGTGGCTGCTGTCAACGCCGAATTTCGTCATTATGGCGTCTACGCTGTCGATCGCGCCGTTTAAGTCCGTTCCGTTGATCTCTGAAAACTGAATGAATTTTGAAGAAAGGTCTTCAAGTTCTTTTCCAGTAGAACCGAAGCGCGTGTTTACCTCTCCGATCGCAATTCCGGCCGTTTCCGCTTCTGTTGGAAGTGAAGTAAAAACGGCGTCCATACTGTCTTGTAAGCCGTCCAACGCTTCCCCGGAAGCGCCCGTTTTTGTTATGATCGTATCGTAACCGGCGTCTAATTCATTAAATGCCGCGATCGAAGCGGTCCCGATCCCTGCGATCGCTCCCGTCACCGGAAGAAGTTTCTTTCCCAGTGCTTCGGACTTTTCGCCAATTTTCCCGGCGATCTCCCCTGCCTTTTCAAGTGTTGAATTGCTGTCCTCTGCTGCCGTTTTCAGGTTTTTCAGGTCTGCTTCTGTCTTTACAATCTCTCTTTGTAATGCCCGGTACTGTTCTTCCGACACTTCGCCGTTTTCAAACTGCTTCTGAACCTGCGCTTCTGCTGACTTCAAAACGTCCAGTTTTTCAGAAGTAGCGGCCACGGCTTCTTTTAGAAGTGTCTGTTTCTGTGCCAGAAGTTCCGTATTTTTCGGATCCAGTTTCAGGCCCTTTTCGACTTCTTTTAATTCTTTCTGCAGATCGCGTGACTGTTTATTGACGCCCGAAAGGGCTTTATCCAACTTCGTAGTGTCGCCGCCGATCTCAATGGTAATTCCTTTTATTGTGCTTGCTGCCACCTGCTATTCACCGCCCCTTCGTTTGAACTTCTCGCGAATGGCCTTTCGGTCCGGTTCTGTTTGCGAAATTCTCCAACAATTTTCAAGGTAGTTTCTGCCTTCCTTTGTCTGGTTCATTTCATGAATAAACGCTTCGCGCATGAAGAAAAGGTATAGATCAAGGTCCAGTTCTTGCACCTGCCATATATTCAAACCGGTGTAGTCAATCACCAGTTTTTCGCCGCGTGTGAGTGTTTTATAGTACACCCCTTCGTTATCCCCGCCGGGATAGAAGGGGATCTTTAGTTTGGGTTATTCTTTACGCCGCCCGCGAACTCCATGTAAGCGTCGATCAGCGCTTCCATTTCCTCGGTGTCGTAATCGTCCGTGATCTCTTTCGTTGTCACCTGCTCCCCGGTCATATTGTGGGAAAGAATTTCGGCGCAAAGGCCGCCCAGTGTGTCCATGGCGTCTTCTGCCGTCATGCTGTCCGTGTCCATTTCCTGCAGCGCTGACAGTTTTTCAAACGTCTTTTTCATAGGCATTTTCACGATCAGTTTTCTATTATCTTTCAGTGTTACGGTCATGAAGGAACGCTTCACCTTGTTAAAATCAAAACTTAAATTCGCCACGCTAATTTCTCCTTTCTACTAAATAACGGCAAGGCGTACCCGCCGCCCTGCCGTTATGGTTTTGTTTTTATACTGCTGCTGCTTCGCTCTCTGTCATTTCCTCTTCGTACATAAGAAGGGTTCCTTCTTCGTCCATAGGAAGGGCCGTGATCTCTTCGTCCACAACGGTTTCTTTGTCTTTCTCGAAAGAAATTGTAAAGCCTGCCTGATTGTTTCCGACGATCATTACCCAAATATCGCCGTCCACCGCGTCTTTATGGTGAAGGCAAATAACATAGCGCGCGCCCTGTCTGTTGTCGATACCACCGATCTTTACAGTGCGGCGTTTCTTTGCCTTGTCTTCCGTAACTCTGGCGGTGTCGCAAAGGTATTTGAACTTGTTTCCGTCAAAGGTCATAATCCCCGTTTTCAGGGTTACTTCCTCTTCTGTTACGATCGTTTTACTCTTCTTTCCAGTGTCGTCCTTTGCTGTGTAGAAAGAAGGTTTGTATTCCACGGACGCGCCGCCGGAAATATAGGCCATTAAATTTTCAGGCTTGCAAATATCTGCAGTCACCGGAACGGTCGAACCGTCGAAGGCCTGAATATACACATCAGCGCTTCCAAGAATTATTCTTTCCATGCTCTGTTCTCCTTTCATTTTTTCTGTGTGATCGTGAAGTCGTAGGCTGTCTGTGTTGTGTCTTCCTGTGGTACCTGTGCTTGATACTTCCGAAACTCAACGTCGAACAAAACCTTTTCTTCGATCTGCTTTTCCAGATCCGGATCTGCTTTTCTCTCTGTGTAAAGTTCCAGTGATCCTTCAATCTCTCGGATCCGGTTTTTGGTATCGTCTCCCCGCTGCCTTTCCGTGGAAAGGTACACAAGAAACGGGGGATCTGGTACCGGTTTTTTATTTGTTGCTGTGAACTGATTTCGCGCAATCGGAAGGCCTAACCCTTCGGCGCGTTTTATGATCTCTTCAAACGTCGTCACCTTCCGATCGCTCCTTTCACTTTGTCTTCAAACTCTGCCGCGGCTTTTTCCTCTACCGGGCGAATATGTTCGATCGCTTTTACTCTGCGTCCGTCGCGGCCGACGTGTCCTTTTTCAAGAAGGTGTGTCAACTGATAATCGGTCTTGTTGTAAACCGTGTTTCGTTTGGAACTCTTGCTTTCGTAAGTGTTCTTTTTGGCCCACCCCTTCGCATAAGAACCAGTTAAAACCGGGCTTGTGCTTTTCAACTCCTGAACGGCTTCTTCGGCCACTTCGTCGGTTGCTTTTTTGATTGCGTCCGCTACTTCCTGCGAATACTCGCTAAGCCCCTGCGCCAATTTCTGCGCAAGTTCACTAACCTTTATACCCACTATCTGTTCCCTACTCTCTGCCCTGCGTACACTTCGATCTTGTCGTTTGTTTTCGGGCCATACGTCCGGTACACCGTCAAGCGCTCCGAACCGTACAGAACGACGTCTTGACCGGTGTATTCGTTCGCGAAAACCTCAAACATATAGCGGGCCTTCATTCCCTTTTCACCTGCTGCCGCGTATTCGTCGCGGCCGATCGGGTTCACCGTTGCGAAAACCTTCGCTTTCACGTCTTCTTCGCGGGTTTCTCCCTGATCTATCAATGTTATAACTGCGTCGATCTGTACTCACCGCCTTTTATTTTGGTTAAGATCATGTTGTAACTGTTCATTAACCGTTCGTGGTTTGCGTCCATGCTATAATTTGCCTTGACATAAGTTAGAACGGCTTCAATTATCAACGGATCTTTCGGGGCTTTCAGGTATTCTTCCGCGACACCTATTCTTTTCAGGTCTGCCAGTGCAAAGTCAACGTAACGGAAAACGTCTTCGTCCAGTTCGTCCGTTGACATTTTCCGCGTTCGTAACTTTGCGGCCGCCTTTAACTCGTCAATCGTCATAAGAAGCCGCCTTTCCTGTTATTGCTTACGCTGACGCCGGGCGTTTTACTCTGATGAAGCCGTTGTGGGCCGCTACTGCACCGCCCGCGAAAATGTCCGCGCGGTATGCGATCTGGCCCTGCTTGAACTTATAATCAAGGGACTTTCTGGCGTCAATGTCGGAAAAGATCGCCATTTCGTAGTTGCTTAACGGTCCGTATGCCATGCAGTAAACGTTCGCCTTTGTCTGCGCGTCTGTGACTGCTCCGCAAGCGGAATTGATAACATACGGTACACCGTCGATCGTGCCGGTGTTTCCGTGGTTCACAATGGTATAAACCTTTCTTCCCTGCTTGTCGCGAAGTTTTGCGAAGGCTTTCAGGTCCTTTTTGTTCAGAACCAGAACTGCAGCGTCTTCCACGTCCTCGTCGCCGCCGAAAGAATAAATAATTTCGTCCAGTGTTCCGTCGTCAATTACGGTCATAGAAAGATCGGTTGTCGGATCGATAACCTGATCTTTTGTCTCTGTCGGGTTGTGGAAAATTCCCTTAAACTTTCCGGAAGTTCCGTCACCGATCAAGATCTGGCGGCTCATGTATCTACGGATCGCCTTTGTTACGGATCCTTCCACCACGCCGTCATAGTCTGCGTTCGGAAGTTTAACCATTTCTTCCGGTTCCTCGGTGTATGCGGTGATCTTCTGTTTCTCGATCGTTACATAACCGAAAGCGGGTTCCGTTGCGTTGTAGTCGCCGCCTTCTGCGGTGCCGCCTGCTCCGTCGCCGTAGGACTTAACGTATCCCCTCTGGTATGTCTCACCGCCGTTTAACGGGATAGATGTTACGCGATCCACAAGGGAAGAAACGTCGTTAAAGGTTTCTTTCACATCTGCCGCGCTGTGTGCCGGTGTTACGGTCTGGCTGACAGAAAGGGCGTTCTTTACGCCGAAGGTTTTCTTTGCGGAAAACTTGACCGCCTTTCCGTCTTTGATGTTCTGACCGCGTTCCTCTCTGGCCTTGTCCTTCACTTCCTCGCCTTTTTCGCCGCCGGTCGGCTCTGCGCCGCCTTCTGCGTCTTTTGCGATACCGGCCAACTTCTCGCGGTTCTTTACGTCGTCCAGAATATCGGTGATCGTGGTCGCTTCGTCCAGAAGCGCGTCAAGGTCTTTTCCTGCTGCCGCCTGCGCCTGTGTGTTCAGGTCTTTCAGGCGATCTTTTAATTCTTTGACGCTCATTTTTACAAGATCTTCATACTTCATGCTTTATTCTCCTTCCATAATTGCTTTGACAGCAAGATCGCGGATCTCCTGTCTTTTTCTCGCGGCCGCTTCTTCTGCCGCCTGCTGTTCCGGATCGTGTCCGTCCTTTGCAATTTTTAATTTTTCCGGGACCTTGCAGTGGGCTTTCTTCATGTAGTCCCCAACTGCTGCCGCGTAGTCCTTTGCTTCCGCGGTCTTTACCTCGAAATATTCCGCGGCTTTTTCCCCATTTAACCAACTTTCGGCGTCCATTAACGCTTCGATCTGGTCGATTGTTACACCTTCTTTCAGGTGTTCGGCGTATATGTTCAAAATTCCGGTTCTAATCTGGTCCAGATCGTCGGCCATTTTTCGCATATCCGCCGCGTTGCCTTCGCAATAACTCCACGGGTTATGGATCATCAAGAAGGCGTTTGAAGGAATTTCCGGTGGTTCGCTTCCTGCGAACGCAAGGATCGAAGCGATTGAACCGGCCAGACCGTCAACATAGACTTTCACGTTTGCTTTTGCTGCGTGGCGCTTAATCATGTTATAGATCGCTATCCCGGCAAATACGGAACCGCCGCCGGAATTAACGTAAACGTTCAGATCTTTTCCTTCCTGCTCCGAAAGGAAATTCTTGATCGCGTCCGGGTACTGGTCTTCGTCTTGCCATGCTCCCCACCAGTCGGAAACAATGTCACCGTAGAAATACAGATCCGCGCTTGTCTCCGTTTGATTTTTGAAAGTAAAACCTTTAAGTGCTGGCATTTCTTTTTTCACCGCCTTTCATAGTCACCGGCACGAACATTTTCAAAATTTGAATTGCCGTCGCCGCCTGCTGCCCTTCACCTGCTGCCGGCGGTTCTTCGGTTCCGGATCCGGGACCTGCGCCGCCGTTTGCCTGTCCTGTCTGGTAAAGGCTTTGATCGTCTGCCTTCACATAGTTTAGACTCACCATTCTCACGTCGCCGTCTTCGATCGGCTCATAATACATTAGTTCCCTATATTCGTTGATCGTGATAATTCCGCGATCGTAAAGTGTAGAACCGATCGTGGCTCTTGTCTGTAACGTCGCGTATTGCAGCCGGTTAGAAGTGAAAATGATTTTGTTTCCGAAGCCGCGTTCGCGCTCTGTTAATAACTTGAAAGTAAACTCAAGTGATAACTGCAGGGCGATCGGCTCAATCACGCTTTCATAGAAGGCGTTCCACTCCGCTTCTGTGAACTTTGACATTAAAATGTTTTCGTTCACGTTGTAATAGCGGTATAGGTTGTCGCGTAAATACTGACTTTGTATCGTCGGAATGTTCGGCGTTCTCTGCGTGATTTCGTGAAACTCCATGGTATTATCAAGGCCGCCTATGCCGCCGTCGTTTTCGGCGCTCATGTATGCCGCCTGAAACTCCTGAACCTTCTTTTTCAGTTCGTCTTCGTCTGCGAAGTTGTTGTATTTCAGGTAGCCTTTTAAGTTTGCTGAATTTTTCACGGTATTTTTCAAGGCTTGCCCGGTGGCGTCCAGTAATTCAAGGGTTGTCTGTATCGCCTGATCCGGCGGTGTGCCTATAAAGCGTTTTTTACTGAACCGGGCGCGAATATGGATCACGCTCTGATATGGCAATACATACGTTTTCCCGTCGTAGTCCCAAGTGAATCGGAATAAAATATTTCCGTCGTCGTCTTCATAGATCCGGAAGGAAGACACCGTAAGCGGTACGATCTGTTTTACCTTCGTGAAGTCCTCGTTATACATCACCGCCGCGAAGGCGTTTGACTTTCTAACCAGTGTCGCCGCCATTTTGTAAAGTGCGTCGTATGCTGATAACTCCGGCGCCCATCTCAAAGAAAGAAGGCGGGCCAGATAGTCGTCTTTTATTGTCATTCCGCGGGCGTCTTTTTTTATAACCTGCGGCGTTAATTTCGCCACGTTTACCGCTATGCAATTTTCGATAGATCCTATAATGTCGCTATCGTCCAGACCGCCCCCGGCTGAATATTCACCGCGGATCGTGAAGATCGGGCTATACTTGAAACGCCTATAATTCAAAAAATCTTTTATAATTCCCGTTTGTCTTCACCCCCCCCCCTGTTCTTCGTCCTGTAAGTCCGGTTAAATTTTCATGCTTCAATCGTACAAAAAAAGATCGTGAAATTCTGACCTACTTTCAGGCAGCGTAAAAAGAGGGCTGAAACCCTCTTTTTACGCTGCGTTTGTAAGTTGTCTCCCGATCTCTTTGTGGAATTTCATTTTCACAGCCAACGCGTCGAAGATTGACACAGCGCCGTCTATGTGTGCGCGTTTTTCCAGTTTTACCGGCTTCATGCGGCTGTCGTTTATGTTAATATCAACGGCCACGTTCAGAAGGTGTGCGCGAAGAAGATTGTTTTCGCCCAGACAGTACGCCCCGTCTTTCAAGTCGCCTTCAAAGGTATGTAATACCGGTGTAAGGTTTGTTCCCTGATATACGTCGTCCATGTGGAACCCTGCTTCTTTCATTTCCTGCACCAGATAGCCCGCGCAATAACGGTCATAGCCCACTTTTAACGGTTTGATCTTGTAAACCTTTACAAGTTCAATAAACCAGTTAAACACGTCTTTGTAGTCCACCTGATGTTCTCCGGATATTTTCAAGAAGCCTTGTTGTTCAAAAATGTTGTACGGAACATTTTCTTCGTTGATCGCCACTTTGAAGCGTTCCCGCGGCATGAAGAATTTTGTAATAACATAGTTCTTCCCGTCCTTTTCGATAATGAGCGAAGCGGCCGTAAGGTCCGTCGTTCTGGAAAGGTCAATCCCTGCCACGCAATAGCACCCGCGGAAGTTTTCAAGGGTGAAGTGCTGTCCTGCTGCCTTTTCTACGTCCACATAGTCAAGCCACGCAACTGAAGAATTTTGTTTGATGTTACAAAACTTCGTCAAGAACTCCGCTTTTGCTGCAAGTGATTTCTTTGCAACGGCGATCTTGTCTTCGTAGTATTCCCACGATACAGAAACGCCCAAGTTCGGGTTTGACTTCTCTAATTCTTCGCGGGTGTCCCACTTCTCCACGTCGTCAATGATAAACAGGAACGGAAGAAGGCGTTTTTCTGTGTCGCCCTTTCCTCTGCCTTTCAGGAACGCCGTTGATCGCTTCATAAGTTCGTCGTAAATGCCGTCGTTCTCATAACCCGCCGTTGACGTTGACAAAATAAGCGGTTGTTTTCTGGCTCCTAGTGCCGACGCCATAACGTCGTATTGTTTCAAGCCTTGATCGCCCGGCCACGCTTCCATTTCGTCGTTTAGGACAAAATGCGGGTTGAAACCGTCGGACTTTTTAGAGTTGAACGCGATCTTCTTTATGGTCGTGTTGAACTCCTGAATATAAATATCTGAACGTCGTTTCTTGCTAATCTCGGAAAGTTCTTCGTCCTGCTGCACAATCTGATAAAATGCGTCATATGCAAGATCGGCCTGTTCTAATTTCGGGGCCAGACAGTACAGTTTCGCGCCGTATTCTCCGTCTATATATGCCATGTATGCCATGATCGCCGCGGCGAATAGGGTTTTACCGTTCTTTCTTGCAACCACCAGAAAAACTTCCCTGAATTGCCGGTACCCGGTGTTTTTGTCCAGAATACCGAAGATCGCGGAAACGATCGCTTTCTGCCATAATTCCAACTTTAGAAGGTCGTTTCTGCCTTCCGAATGGTGACAGTAGTTTTCTATGAACTTGATCGCCTTGTTGGCCTTCTTTTGGTCGAAAACCCATTCCCCGTTCTTGATACCCTCAACTAGAATTTTATAGATCGCTTTGATCCATTTACCGGCCCGAATACGCCCCGACATGATCGCGTCGTGGTATTCAAAAATATAATTATGTGCCTGCTTATTCATCACGAAGCGCCGCCAGTTTTGAAACTTTTTTCTTCTCTTTTGGCGGTAAATATTCGATCAACTGGTTAATAATTTGGGTATATTGCCGCGCGTATTTTTCATAAATTGCCGTTGAAGGGTGGGCTTTTATGAATTTCTGCGAAGCGTTTTTCGTTTCGGTTGTCAGGCCTTCTTTTTTCAATTCTGTTTTGGCCTGCAGAAGTGCGACTTTCAGGAAGGCCGCTTCGTCAATCACTGAATTTACAAGGGTTCGTCGGTCCTCGTCTTCGATCCCCGCGAACATTTCAGAAAGTTTTGTTTTCTCTTTCTTTATCCTTCCTTCTGTCAGATAATTAGTTCTTTTTTGTGGTTTGTTTTTCGTTGTCGTCGTATTTTCTGGCATATTTTAACCCCCCTTCTATGTGCGCGCGACTTGCAGAGTTTTTTTGACCTCACTCCCTCGGTTCTCTTTGGAAGGCCCGAAATAGAAATACCGGGGGGTGGGGTTAGTGGAATGGAAAAATATTTTATTTGCTTTCGATCAAATTTCCTTTTGCGTCGAACGTGTAGCGCTTCGCCTTCGCCTTGTGCTGCCTGTTGTGGTGTTCATCACATAACAGTTCCAAGTTATCGAATGACAACGCCACCGCCGGATCGTTTATGTTCTCCGGCGTCAATTCTTTTTTGTGGTGAACTATTATTCCGGGGTTGATGTCTTCAACCCTTCGCGCTCCGGCCAGAACTTCGGCCATGCAACGTTCACACCTGCCGCACTGGAACCGGTAATATGCGTCGCGTGTCTTTCTCCACTCCTTCGACGTATAGAAACCGTTTGTCCATTCTTTCGCCATTCGTTCACCTTCTTTCATTCTATCCAACGGCGCCGGCCTTTTCTGACCTACTTTCCGGGCGCCTGCTGCCTGCTGCCGCCTTCTGGTTCTATGATCTCCATGTGTACCGCTATCAGATAACAGAACTCCTTCCGGTATTCGTAGAACAACCGGCGGCAACAATACGTTTCCCCTAACAGCTCCCAAGGCGTGTTATATAACAGGCTTGTGTATAGTTTGTCGATAATGTGGCGCCGGACCTCTGGATCTGCTCCTTCCAGTGGCAACTCTTTTTTTGCTGCCTTTATTGCTTCCGCTGCCTTTCTGTCGAAGTCTGTATGTTTGCCCGCCCTGCGCCTGCTCTGCCGCTTCTGGTCGCCGTGAACAATCGCTTTTACTATTTTCTTTGTATCTTCGTCTATCGTGTGTGCCAACCGTGGCAGTCCCCTTTCCCTGTGTGTTTATACTATCTCTGTGCCTTCAAGGTACTTCCAGAACTCCGCTTCTGTTTCCCCGTCCGAAGTTCTTTTTCCTGCCATAAGATAACAGCAATCATTCCCCCAGTACACGAACGGGGCTTCCGGACTTATTGCACGCGGTCCGAATGGCTCCGTTTCTCCTTTTTCGTAGTCAATAGATTTCATATCGATCAGATCCAGAAATACTTCTGACACCGCGCAAACGTATGCTGTGCCTTCCTCTTCCTGCAAGATCCGGATCAATGTCTTCCCCTGCTGCTGCATGATGTTTGTTACTCTATAATCTATCGTGCAACGTTTGAAGGCTTCCGGAAGATTGAAGATCTCTTTCTGTTCAATTTCGTACTGGTTCCCGAAGTCCTTTTCTGCTTTGAATGTTTCCCCAACTGCCGGAAGTTCTCCGCATAACTCAATAACTGCTGCTTTGGCTTCTTTCGGGAACATTCCCGCTTTGAACCATAAAACCCACCAACCGGAAGAAAGGTAATAGCCTTCTTCCTCTTCGTCTGTTTCCGGCGTATGCCCCACCGTAAGGCCTGCGCCTGCGTATGCTGATTTCAACATTCTTTTCAGTACCGTTTTTTTGAAGAACATTATTTCTTCCCCCTCTCTTTGTTCGCTTTGAAGAACTGGCACTTTTCACACGGCGCCCAGATCGCGGCCACACCTTCGCAATATCCGCACATTTTGAAAGCGTGTTCACAATTCACCAGATCAAACCCTTCCCCGCGGGCCAGATAATGCCGGATCACTTCGCGGGCCTGTTCTGCTCCGTATGCCACCGCCGTTTTGTAGCCCTGCTCCCGAAGAAGCGCCATAAACTCTTCTTGTGCTTTTGTGGTCTTCCCTTTCCCGAATTTCATTTCGATATACAGACCATGAAAGCCACGGCGCGGAACCGGCAAAGACAGATCCGGAACGCCCGCTTTCATTCCTGCCGCTTTCAATACCGACCCATTTGTCCGGATCCCTTCGTTCGGTATGTGGTGAAGAAGTCGTAATTCTGGAACATATTCTTCGTTTGCCCTGGCCCAGTTTATAAGGTCAATTTGTTCCGTCGTTTCGGAACGTTTCATGTTTGCAAGGTTCATTTTCTTTTTCTCCCTTCGTTTCAATTCCGCACCATGCGGGCATATATGTAAAAGGCCGCCGTAACTCCGTTGTATTTCACTTCGGCGTCAAGAAATTTATAACCCGGATAGGCCTTTTCCATTTCGGCTTTTAATATTTCGTAATCGTGGGCCATGCGCTCAACGGTCCTTTTTTTGAACTTTGAATAACTTCTGGTAGGTTCTTTCGGTTTTACAAGGTTCTTTGAACCTCTCCATTTTCTCTTCCCCTTCCGGTTGTTCATCATGTATGTTGCAACGCCTGAAAGAAGAAAATCTTTGTCCGGCTTTATGCGTCGTGTGTTGGATCTTTCCCCTTTTGTCCACAATCCTTCTAATTCGTCCCGGTTTATCCCCTGCCCTGTCATGATAATGTGGACGTGTGGGTGTTCTGCTCCGTCTACCACTGGAATAATTAAATACTTGATATTCTCCCGACCTGCCTTTTTCTGTCTGTAATTTATCTTGCGAATAAAGTTCGCTATATCTCGATCGGCTGCCGCTTCGTCTGCCGGAATGTGTTCTTTGTCCCATGTGAACGTACACCATAGATCGTTTTCACCGAAATTTATATTTGCAAGGCGTATAAAATAGCGCCTTGAATTTTTGTCATTCAGATTTTTTTGTGAAGGCTTGCTTTCTCTGCCCTTCTTTGTATGTGGAACGTCCGCTTTGTGGCAAAATGACGGGTAGATCTGCGCTTCCAGTAATTCCGATCCGCTTTGAATGTTCTTCGCCTTTGTTGTGGTGGTTCTGTAAAGGCTTTCCACCTTCCCTTCTTTCAGTAGCCGTTCCAGTTCCCATTCTTTTAGTTTCTCCTGTTGCTCTTCCCACTGCTCTTCATAGTCTGGAACCTGCAGCGGGTGTTCCTTCTCAAAATTCTTTCTTGCTTTTTTCTGTATGTCGCGATCCAGTTCCACCGGGAACGCTTCTTCATAGTCGTAATAATCGAATGTCTTTCTTTTCATGTTCCCCCGCCTTTCCCTTCTCTCCTTCCTCTACGGATCCAGATCTTAAAATATAAAAATATATACTTCGTCGATTTGCTAATACCCATTACAAGGACGGTAAAGGAAAATACTTTATATATAAGAAGAAAGTCTGTTCGACTGCTGCCGTTTTCTTCCTGCTGCTGAATTGCCCGGCCGCTTCTATTTTTGCGTCCGGGCTTTCATTTAACAGAACATTTGTTCTTTATTTTGTTATTGCCTTTCGTGGCTTTTCTTCGTTCTTTACTGTCAGGCCTGTTTCGCCGTCGCTAATATGCACCGCTTCCGGAAGAAGAACAACTTCTTTCGTTCCTTTGGAATACATCATTTCAAAACACGGCGCCGTCTTGTTTCCCTCTGGCGTGAAACACGCTTCGATCCGGATCTCAAAATCTCCCGGAAGGTCTTCTGTAATTTCTCTAAATTGCGCAAGTGTAACCATTGTCTTTTTCTCCTTCTTCGTTATTCAGTAATCTTTCTATTTCCGGCGGTAATTCTCCGAAGATCCGGCGGCACTCTATAAGGGCCTTGTGAAGTTCGGCGTTTTTCTGTGTCGCTTCGTCAAGTTTCCTTCTATAATTGCCGCCCGCGTCTCGCGCCTGTTCCAGTAATTCTTCCAGTGCTTCTTTTTCTGCGTTCAGGTTGTCCGTTGTCTCGAAAAACTCCTTCTTGTACTCTTCCAGTTCCTTTTCTGCTGCTGTAGCCCGGCCTTCTGCTGTTGTGCGGTCGTAGTCTTCCGCGGCCACGCTTTCGACTAAATATATAAAACCGTCGTTGTTTTTCTGCCCGGTTGCTTCTATCTGTAAAACTACATTTTCAGGGTTCTTTAGTCTCATTGTTCCCGTTACCGTGTAAATACGGCTTTTCTCATGCGTCTTTTTCATTGACTTTTCCCGCCTTTTTGGTATAATGATTTTAGGTTAGATTTCCAATAAACGGACTTGAAAAGGCCCCCGCCTTTCAAGTCCGTTTTTTGTTACTTGTTTTCAAGTCTTTCACGTTCCCCCGCACTGATATAGCGAAGAACCCGTAAGATCTGGCCGCGCTGTTCTCTTGTGATCTCTCCGACTGCTGCCGCCTGATCCGCGGTTCCTGTATAATATCCGGCGTGATATTCCAGTTCCTGCAGTGTCCCGCAATTTGTCATGGTGAATATTGCCAGAAGAATTTCGCTTGTTCTCTTTCTCTGTCTTCTGGCCTTGCTGTTTCTTCTTGCGATCCTGATTACTCTTTTAATTCTTTTCCACATGGTTAGATCTCCTTTTCTCAAATTCTGCCTTGTCGATCGGGTTTGCGTATGGGTTAAAACCGAACATTCCGGCCGCGTGTCTGTGCGGAACCGGGTTCACTGCCTTGTCGTCTATGTAGATGTCGGCGTTTATCTTTCTGCAGTCGTTCTTGTATAGGTCGATCAGTTCCGGAAGGTTCGCGTTTACTGTGTCGAATGTCAGGCCGTGGGCCTTGCACCACTCCACCGCTTCTTCCAGAAGGCCGCCTTCTCTGTTTGTCCACAAGATCAGGCGGGCGCCTGCTGCCTGCTGTTCTTTCAGGTGTTCGATCAGGATCGCGTTTTCCTCTCCAATCTCCGGCCACGCCTGCTTGCAAAGTGTCCCGTCAAAATCTACGGCTATTACCTGATTTCCGTTAAGGTCCATTAACTCGCCTTCCTTTCCTGCTGCCGGTCTGCCATTAAAGACAAGTTAAGCGGCTTCATATTTCGGATCGCGTCGTTTAGCTGTGTTTCATTCGTGATCCCCATTTCTGCCAGTGCTGCTTCGATCGCTTTTCTCTGGTTCATAATTCACCCTGCCTTTCTGTCTCTGATAAGCATTGATCCACGGCCCGAAGGTCTATACTGCTAATAATGCCTTTCCGGGCCATGGCTGCGGTTTGTATCGCTTCCACGGCCAGATCAAGGGCCGTTTTATAAATTCCTGTTAATTCTTCGTGCAGTGCTTCCGGATCGTGGTTTTCTTTCACGCCGATCCAGAAATTATTCATTAAAATATCAAGGTTTCCCGCTTCTTCCTTTGCTTCCTCTGCTTCTTCCAGAATTACCGCGAAGGCTTCATGCGTGGAATTAAAAAGCGGGAACTTCTGGTTTGCTGCTTCCAGTTCCTTGTCGATAAGTCCGTAAAGGTCGCGTTTTACAACGTCGCTCATGGTTAGATCTCCTTTCTGTCTCTTAAACAATGCCGTGATAGTTATTTTCGGCGCAAATACGGTTGAAGTCGTCCAGAAGGCCGTCACGGTACCGGCTTACTTCTAAGGCCTGATAACCTGCGTCGTAAAGGCTGTTTTTTATCGCCTGCCATTTTGCGCCTATGTATGTTTCCAGATAATCGTTAAAATAAACCGTGTTCGGCTCGAATACGGTAAGGCCCGTTTTGGGATCTGTGGCCCTGCGTCTACGCTTCTTCTTTGCCGGTTCCTCTGCTGCCGGCGTGTTCTGTCTCTTCATGCTCTTTTTCCTTTCCAAAAATAACCACCATAGACGGGAACGGTGCCGCGTCCTTGCAGCCGCCGAATTTCAGGCGGCCTTTAATGAAGCGAATTTCCGCTTTGTGGTATATGTAATCGTGAAAAAATCTTGTGTCAGTGCGCGCCGGAATAAGTGCAACGACAACCGTTCCGGGCTTCTTCGCTTCTTCGTAACACTTCCGGATCCATTCGCCCGTTGATGTTCGGCCGTATGGCGGGTTACAGAAAACAGAATGCCCCCCCAGTCCTTTAAAAGTCCGTTTTCCTCTTTTGTGAAATATTCCTTACATTTCGCGTTTTCTGCGTCTGCGCAAGGATCCAGATCGAAGCGAAATTCTTCGTTCAGTTTGTCGAAAAAGTCCTGTGGTGTCGCCCAGTCTTCCTTTACGCTGCTGAATAGGGCTTTGTTTAATTGTGCCATGGTTAGATCTCCTTTCATTGTTGCTTCTAACTAAACGGGTAAAATTCCCGCGCTATTTCGTTTAGACACCTTTTACATAGGTGAAACGAAATAATATTGTTTTCTCTCTTCTTTCTCTTGATTGTGACTTCTACAGTTCGCGTTTCTGTGCTTCCGCATGATAAACAACTTTCTTCGCAATCAAATTTTGTTTCAAGCATTTTTCCCATGCTTTTTTCCTCTATATACAAATTTTGTAATACAGTTTCATTTCCAGATCTGAAAACTTATAGTCCGGCGCCTGTTCCGGTTCGATCGGTGCCATAAGGCCGCGCGCCTTCCAGTCCTTCGCCCGGACCTCTGGATCTATTCTGAAAGATGCCATTTCCGCTTCCAGAATGTCCGGTGAAAGATCCGCGGCGCCTTCATGAACTAAGGCGCCCTTGTAACCTGTGAAAAGGACTTCTTCGCCCTTTACAATCTTGATCCGGTCCGGGTCCGTTATCTTTTCCAGAAAATCTTTTACCGTAATCATGCAGTCACCGGATAGATCCAGATCTTGAAGATATATTTTCCGGCGTTCTCTGTATCTGCTGCCGGCTGAATGAATTTCACTTCGCGATCCAGTAATTCTTCGTGATCTCTGATTTTTGCGGATCTATCTTTGAAGACCGGTTCTGTTTCGCCTTCTTCGATAATGTGTAAAACCTGCGCCGGTCCTACTAAGGTTAAAAACTCTTTCAAAGGCAAGTTCATTTTCCCTTTCATGCTGTGTTCTCCCTTCCTGCTAATTTCTCGAAGTTGCTATTCCGAGTTCTAACGCAATCCGGAACATTCCTTCGGCCTGTTCGCGCGGAACTCCATTTTTCACGCTGCTTTCGATAATCTCCGAAATTGCAAACGCCAACATTTGCGCGATCAGATCGCTATCTCCCACCACCTGCACCAGTGGCGGCCGGTTCTTGTCAATGCTTATTACATGGAACCCGGCCTTTTCTTTTAATCTGAAAGCCTGTCCTTCTTTCAGGCGGGCTTTGAACTCTTCTTCGGTTCCCGCTTCTTTCAGGTCGTCAATAGAAGGCGCCTTCTGTCCTTCTTTCTTCATACTCTGCCCCCCCCGAAGCCGAAACGGCCTTCAATAAAGGTTCTAAATGCGTCGTAATTGTTGTTGCTCATGGTTTGATCTCCTTCTCCGGCTCCTTTCTTAACGGCTTTAGCCATAATTTTTTTACCTCCAACTAAGATAATTTATATCTGTCTCTCGCCGCGGAACGAAACATCATAAAAAGCATTTCCGATAATGCTTTTTCTCTACTTCTGCGCTTTGCTTTCTTGATTACGGTCAGTTCTCTCCAGTTATTCCGCCAAGTGCTTTCTGTTGGCACAATCACGCCAACAAAATATGGGATTTCTTTTGATACAGCCGCATATACTTCCTCCGGCATTACAAGATAGTTGTAGTCACCGATGAAATTCAAACCATGTCCCGAATGAAAATCCTCAACAGAAGATTTTATCTCGTAACAGTAAAAGTCCCCTTTCTCAATCCCAGAGACTGTATTGTTCACAGGCTTAAATCTCATGTAATCCACTCTGATAGCGTGTCCTGTGGCATAATCAAATGTGACTTCTTTAGCCATATAAATTCTTGTGTCGTTTTTGGGATTTATATATCTTTCAAGCGCTAAAGAAAGTTCTTTCGTAATTTCTGGTCGTTTGCTCATATTTCCTCCGGTTTCTCGCACCGCTCAACCATTTCTGTGTTGAATAAAATCGGTTTAATTGTCATCTACTTCACCGCCTTTCACAATCTCGATTGCACCATATAACTTCCCGGCGCTGCTGCGCGTTCTGTGCGTAATTTATCCGTTCTTCCCGGTACCAGTCTTTCAGGCGTTCTTCGTATAGCGGCGAAGAATAACCGCTGATAATTGCCGGGCCTTTGTGCTGCAGCAATGCTTCCAGTAATACTTCGTGATCTTCGTCTGTCATTTCGTGCCGGTACTGTTTCCGACATCTAGTAGAAAGAACGTAAGGTGGATCGCAATAGATCAGAACGTTTTCAAAATTGAACTTCCGGATCACTTCTACCGCCGGGCGGTTCTCTATTTGTACGCCCCGCAGGCGCTCCGCTGCTTCCATTATCTTTTCCGGTATCTTGCACCAGTCCGCGGCCGCGTAGGCCCTTTCCTTTCCCTGAATGTCCAGTTTCCACCCTACTTTCTCGCCCTGTGTCCTGAACCCGTGGCCCATGTTTAGGCGCGTGTAAAACAGAGCCGCTTTTTCAAGGTCGTTTTCTGGTTCTTTCTGGTATGCCATTTCGTAGGCTTCCCGTGAATATGGTGTGAAGTATATTTCGCGGGCCAGACGTTCCGGATCGTTCCGGATCTGCCTGAAAAGGTTTACCACTTCGCCGTCAAGATCGTTTATTGTCTCAATGTCTGATCGTGGTTTATTGAAGAAAACGCCGCCGGAACCGAAGAACGGTTCTAAATAACTGTGATGTTCTGGAAAGTGTGAAATTATCCAGTCCGCGGATCCCCACTTGCTACCCGGATATTTCATAAGCGCTTTCGCTGTTTATTCTGGTTCGCAAGGTGTACGCCGAAGGCCACAAGGCCAACCGTGGCGGCGACTGCTCCCGCGATAAAACAAATAATTCCTACCGCTACCATGTTTCGTTCTCCTTTCTACCCTCTGCAGGTGGCTTCCTCTGCCGCTTCCAGAATACTTTCCGCGGTTACTTCCGGCGGTTCCTTTTCCGTGTTTTCCTGTTCCTGTTCCGTAGCTTCCTGCTCCTGTTCCGCTTCGTCCTCTTCCGGTCCGAACTTCGCTTCGATCTCTGCAGTGGCTTCCTGTAAAATCTTTCTGAACTCTTCCGCGTCGAAGTCCACTTTTACGACGCCCAGAACGGTTTCTTTTTTCTCCGGAACCTCTTCTTTCTTTCCGGTCATTGTTTCCCTGATAAACCGGTGCGGAACGTCGCAATTTACGGCGTTCATAAGTGTTTCATACTGTGCCGCCTGCTTTACCAGTGCGAAGAACTCCGAAAACTTCACTTCGGTTCTGTCCTCTTTTCCGAACACGTCAACTAAACTCATTTTGTTAGATCTCCTTTCTTTGACACCTAAAGCGTGTCTTTTTTCTGGAATGGCGTCCCCATATCGCAAGCGATCGAAGCGCTTGTAATGCGGGCGTTTATTCTTGAAACAATGTTCTTCACCTGCTGCCTGCTTCCGTGGTAATATGGAAGCGAAAGGGGGTGTTTTTATATCTGATCGTAATTTCCCGGATCTCCGTGAAAGTGAAGTTTCTATTCTTTCCGCTGCGTATACGGTTTATAGGCTCACTTGCGAAGATCCAATTTCTCCCGCTGACTTTCTGGAGAAATACCATGAAAGCGGCGTTGTTTTTCACGATCTGATCTGTGGTTTTACTGATCGGTAGCGCCGGCGCCGTCTGTTGTCTCATCAACGGGCGTCGTTATTTTGTGTCCATACCAATCTAATGCGTGTTTGTTCGGCTGACACGGTGTAGCGCCTACCCACCGCGAAAGTTGTTTCCCCATTCTGTCTAAAATGTCCTGTACTTCTGAATAGGTTCTTCCGGCGCTAATCTCTTTTAACTTCTGGTAAGCCAGAAGATCTTTTTTGTTTTCTCTTTCTCTTGTGACTTTCAGAAGTGCGTCTGTTTCCTTGCTCACCGGTTCACGCTCCTTTCTCTTTTCTCCCTACTGCCTTCGTGATATGATAAAGAAAAACCGAAAGGCGGGGGCTTATGAATTTTCGATTGTTTTTATTTCTTCTTTACGTCCTTCCCGGACGTTCGCGGGAAGATATTCTTTCACATTTCCCGAAAAATCTGAAAAATAGTATGATTTATGATGTTGACTCTAATTTCACCCATCAGGACGGCGGCGTTTATCGTCTAAATTCCGAAGGTGAAAAGAAACTTCATGGATATTTTGCGGCGATCGGTAGCGTTATTGTTGGTTTGTTTGCTGTGCTCGGTGCTATAATTGCCTGACTGTTCACAAATGCGGGATCAGTTTGATAATTTGAAAGATCAACGCCGCGACATTTATTAAAGTGATTACTTTCAAAACGGTATCTGATGTTTTTTCTCCCATGCCGTACTTGATCCAGTTTATAACTTCGTCTGCAAGATCCCGCTGCGCTTTGTCCTGTATTGCCTTCGTTGCTTCAAAGCATGGCGGGATCTTTTCTTCCGGTTCGTCCGTGAAGCCGTCCTTCTTGCAAAACTTTTTCATTTCACATTTGGCGCACTGGTTTATATTGTTCACCGGTTCACGCTCCTTTCTCTTTTTTCCCTGCTGCCTTCGTGGTATGATAAAGAAAAACCGAAAGGCGTGGTTGTATGCTTAATAAAAAGCAAGTTAAATTTTTGAAATACATTTCAAAAGCCCGTAATGTGTCTGATGTTGTAAAAAAGTTCCCTAAGACACGCGAAAATCAAAGCATTTATGACGTTAATTTTTCAAAATACTTCGATCGGCTCCCCGGTGATCTGTTTCAGATCAATGGCGCCGGAAGGGATCTTTTGAATACTTCTTTTTCTGAACGATTTTCGGCGTCTCGTTCTTTTTGTTTGTTTATTTTGCAAATAATAGAAAAACTGTTAAAACTGTGATTATTGTGCCTTCTATGTAAAGCGGAATTAAAAGTTTTTTTATTGCCTGTCGAGCTTCCAGTGGAAGTTCTTCTTTTATAATTTCTTTTGTCAGCCCTTCCACTGGATAAAAACACGGGTAATCTTTCCGCGCCTGCTTCCAGTCTGCCGCCGCAAGGAAGCAACCGGCGCGAAGTTCGCACTTCCTGCAGTCGTTTTGTGCAAAATTGTTTATTTTTTCTATTTCTTTCTGCATGAATTTCCTTTCTATGCTTAATATGTTAAGCATTTTAATCAAAAAAAATATCGTCCACCTTCTTATTAAGCGCGATAGCGATCTTTCGCAAAGTCGCGGTTGTGGTGGTCTTCGTTCTTCCAGTTTCAAGGCCGTTTATAATACTTCTTGAAATGCCGGAACGCTCGGAAAGTTGCTGCTGCGTCATTCCTGCCGCTTCTCTGATCTCTTTGATCTTGTATCCCACGTTTCATTCTCCTTTCTTCGCTTTACTACTTGTGTTATGGAAAGATTAACATATTAAGCGCTTGTTGTCAATATGTTAAACAAAATATTTTTTAATTTGTTAAGCACTGCTTTGTTTAATTTATTAAATATTCCTATTGATTTATTTATTAAACCATTGTATAATATGTTAAACAAGTACGAAAGGTGGTGAAAAAATTGACACTCGGCGAAGTGGTTAGAAAATATCGAACTGAACACGATCTTTCCCTTCGCGAATTTTCCAGAATTTCCGGTGTTAGTAATGGTTATATTTCTATGCTTGAAAAGAACGAACACCCCAAAACAAAGAAACCTATTGTTCCTTCTATTGAGAAAATGAAAAGTATTGCTTCCGCTATGGGAATGTCTCTTGACGCCCTTCTGGAAATTATCGACGAAGATCAACCCGTTTCGATCGAAAAGGACCGTTCCGCGCCTGCTCCCGTCCTATCCGATCCAGAACTCGAACTTTTGAAAAAGTATCGGCGATTGAATGCAGAAGGAAAGCGAAAACTTTGTGAACGTGCTGACGAACTTCTGGAACTCGGTTACGTCCAAAAAGGGGACGCTGCAAAAATGGCATAAAATACCAGTTTAGTAAAAAGTCGGAAAATGTCATTGAATTAAACTTCACAAAAAAATAAAACGCCCCGCGGCTGCAACCGTGAAGCGTTTTATATAGAGATGTTACCCGTCAACCCATAGGGGCTGCGCTATGGTAAAAACTACCAAGAATTATTATAGCATAGGCCCCCACAATTTGAAAGGGCTTATTTTTTACGCCCTTTTTCAAGGTGGTGTTTTTATGGCTTATGCTGCTATGAGAAAAGCCGGACTGGTACCGGAAGCGGCGCCCGATCTTCGGACTGTGGCGTTATACGTCCGGGTGTCTACCGGCTATCAGGTAGACAAAGACAGTCTTCCTTTTCAGAAGAAAGAATTAAAAAACTACTGTGAACACGTCCTTCACATTGATAAAAACAGAATAGAAGTATTTGAAGACGCCGGAAAGTCCGGAAAGAATACCAACCGCCCCGGCTTTGAACGTATGATGAAGAAAGTTCGCGCGGGCCAGATCTCCCACGTTATCGTTTATAAGATCGATCGTATTTCCCGAAATCTGGTTGACTTCTCTTTAATGTATGATGATTTTAAGTATAACCGCGTTACCTTTATTTCGCTGAATGAACAATTTGACACCAGTTCCGCGATCGGTGAAGCGGTTCTGAAAATTATTCTTGTGTTTGCCGAACTGGAACGGAAACTGACGAGTGAACGTGTGAAAGACGTTATGATCGGGCGCGCTCTCTCCGGCCAGTGGAACGGCGCCCGCGTCCCGTTTGGGTGGGAATGGGACGAAGAAACAAAGTTCCCGAAGCATAGCGAAACGGAAGCCGTGTTCGCCCGGCTTATGTATGATCTTTACGAAGAAACGCGTTCCACCTGCAAAGTACGGGACTATTGTAACACACACGACGTACCGACGAAGCGCGGCGGCGAATGGACTTCTAAAACCGTCGCCGACTTTATCCGAAACCCTATGAACCGCGGTGACTACCGTTACAACTACCGGGAAAGCGCCCGCGGCCGTAAGAAGCCAGAAGAAGAAGTGGTGTATATTGAAGGCGTGTTCCCGCCACTGGTACCCGTGGAACAATGGGACCGCTGCAGCGCAATCATGGACCACAACGCGGCCGTAAGGTGTGCGCCGGGCGTTCCGCACAAAAAGAAGCACGTTCACCCGTTCTCCGGTCTTCTCGTCTGTGGTGCCTGTGGTGCGCCGTATCAGGTTATAAAACAGGATAAGCCGCGGGAAAACGGCTTTTCGCCTTCCCTTTACCGGTGCGGCAACCGGTACCGGAAGCGGTCGTGTACCGCTGCCGGCTGCAGCGACGTTGTACTAGGACCGTTCGTTTTCAATTATGTTTCGTCCATGGTCCGGGCGGTAAACCTGCGAACGAAGATTAAGACGCCCGAAGAACTGGAACGTCTGCTTCTTTCCGGTCCAGAATTTCAAAACGTGGCCGGGATCGCGTCGGAAGGCTTGAACGCTACTTTCGCCCTTCTGTCTGGCCGTCCTGCTGCCAGTGGTCCTTCTTATGCTCCGGATCTCCTGACTGCTCCCGCCGACTCCGTGAACGCCGGTGAAGTGGAAGAAATAAAGCAGCAAATAACCCGGCTTGAACGTGCGGCCGAACGCCTGAAAAAAGCGTATCTGTTCGACGAAAACGCAATGAGTGAAAAAGAATATCTGGAAACAAAGATCGCCCTTGATACGGAACGGGTGCAGGCTGAAAACCGATTGAAGGATCTTTCCGAAGCGGCATTTTCCACCGACGCCGGGGAACTGTCCTTCATTAAGTCCGCTTCTTCTTTCCTGCTTGCGCACCGGATCCAGTCCGGGGATCATATTGTTTATAGTGACTTCGCGCCGCTTGTCGGAAATGAAACAATGCGCGACTTTTTGAACCTGATAATTGAAAAGGTCGTGATCCGGAACGGACGCCCGGAAGAAATCACTTTCAAAAATGGACTGACACATATTTTTCTATATCGTGATGAAACGGCCAAAAATGTGGCGAAAAGTTAAAAAATGGCGTGAAACTGAATATTTTGTATTGAAACCGGTGTTTTGTGTGTTCAGAATACCGGTTTTTGTTATTGCAACGTTTCGGGGCGTGTAAGGTCCCCGGCTTTCAGTAGTGGGTCTTTATTTGTGGCCGTAGTACAGAAACGCGGGTTTAACTCTCCCACGGCGCCCGGTTCACATTAAACCCGGCCGGAACCTGTCAAACAACATTACAACGCCCCCGTTGCAACCCGTCAACATTTACAAGGGCTTCGGACCTTCGCACCGCCCGCGGGCCGGTGTGGCTGTTTTAATTACCTGGGCGGTGGCAGTACCGCCCTTTGTTATTTATATTCTTCCGGGTTTTCGATTTCATACCCTATTTTCCCCGCAAATTTCAACGCACCTTTTAGGGTTTTCCATCCTCTCGGCTCTGCTCTCACTGGAACAACCTTTGTTCTTCCATTACTCAAATAATAAACAGATTCTAATTGAAAACGCTCTTCGTTGCGGATTATCTTTTTTATTACTCTAATTTTAATCATGGTTTTTCCTTTCTGGGCGGCCTGCTGCCGCCCTGTGGCTGTTATTGTACTTCTTGAACGCTTGTCGTGCTTACTGCCGTTGTGTCTGTCCACCTTGCCTTCTTGTCTATCAGAAGAAGGCCGTTGTAATCTACGTCTATTACTTTGTACTTCTCGTTTTCATATATGACCGTTTTTCCGATCCACTGTTTTTTCAATTTCTCGATCCATTCTTTATATGTTCCCATGTTTTCACCCGCCGGGGACTGCTGCCCCGGCTCTCCTTTCTTTATGCGAATAATTCTTCCAGTTTTTCCCGCTTGCCCTGTACCATGGCGCGGGCTGTTTTTATGTCAATCTGTCCGGCGGTAATCTTTACAACCTCTTCGGCTGCTGCTGTGAAAAGTCTGTATTCCTCTTTGTATGCTTCGTCGAAGGCCGCTTCTTTCTCTTCGTTTTCCGGATCCAGATCGTAGGCCTGATCTGCTGCGTTCGCTCTTTCCTCTGCTTCTCTTAATTTCTTTAATAACTCTTTCATGTTCTCTTTTCCTTCCCGCCGGGGCGTCGGCCCCGGCTTTATGTTTTACAGTGCGGTTTCGATAAACTCCGTCGCCGCCTTTATGGTTTTGAATGTGTGAAACTCCCGGAAGCCCCGGCCCTCTCTGGCGTTTACATGATAAGCGCCGCGGGTTCCTTTTGCTCTCTTTATTTCGTATCCTTTACCTTTACTACTTCGTACATATTCGTTACCGCCTTTCGTTTATTTCCTCTTTCTGATTATATAATACACCTTTTTGATTATATTGTCAATAGCTTTGTAAATGTTTTTGATTATTTTTTTAATCTCAAACGTTGACTTTGTAACCTTGTTTGTGTTATTCTATATAAAAAGAAAGGAAGGTTGATAGTATGGGCGTATCTGATAAAATAAAAGCTCTGTTAAAAATCAAGGGTTGTAAAATGAATGATCTGGCCGAATATTTAGGGATTGGACGGCAATCGTTAAGCAATAAATTTAGTCGTGGTAGTTTTTCCGCGGAAGATCTGATAAAGATCGCCGACTTTCTCGGTTGTGCTTTGGCTTTTGAAATCGACGACGTGCAGAAGATCATTCTTGATAAATCAGATATAAGAAATTAAAAAAGACCCGGACCTGTAAGAAATTCTTACAAGTTCGGATCTTCATTTTTCCTTTATTTATGCGGGCTTATGCCGTCACGGGTTCAGGGTGCATTTGACAGCCGAACGTCGTGACATGGAACGTCAGCGGACTGCCCTTTTTTGCAGAGAGCTGTTCCACGTAATTTTTAGCGATGTCCATAAAGTAATACTGGCGCTCCGGCTCGCTCTGTGGGATCTGCTTTTTATCGATTATTTCAATGTCTATTTTCTTTTTCATCTTCATCTTTACCATCTACGGACGTGTCTGCCCGTTTCCATATATAATATATTTTGTGCTGGTCAGCGCATCCAGTCCCATCGGTCCTCTTGCGTGAAGCTTCTGGGTACTGATGCCGATCTCCGCGCCAAATCCGAATTCAAATCCATCTGAAAAACGCGTCGATGCATTGACATAGACGCAGGCAGCATCGATCTCATCCAGAAAACGCTGCGCGTTCGCATAGTTTTCTGTGATGATTGCCTCCGAATGCCCGGTATTGTAGCGGTTGATGTGCGCGATCGCCTCGTCGAGGGAGGACACGGTCTTCACGGAAATCATATAATCAAGATACTCCCTGCCCCAGTCTTCCTCCGTCGCCGCTGCCAACAGTTCCTTTTTCAGTTCTCCGCCATTTGCCGTCTCCCGGCGCTCTGCCGCTGCAAGACTTTTCTCATCCGCATGAATGGAAACATCCTTCTGCTGCAGCGCCGCCGCAAGCTCTGGCATAAATGCATCCACGATTTTCTCATGGATCACGAGTGATTCACAGGCGTTGCACACGCCGATCCGCTGGGTCTTTGCGTTTAAGATAATACGGATTGCCATGTCGAAATCCGCACTCTCATCCACATAGATATGGCAGTTTCCGGTTCCCGTCTCAATCACGGGAATCGTCGCCTGATTGACGACGGCGCGAATCAGTCCTGCACCTCCGCGCGGGATCAGCACATCCACATACTCATTCATCTTCATGAACGCAGCCGCCGTCTCCCGGCTTGTATCTTCAATCAGCGACACTGCCGCACGCGGAATGCCATGTGTCTCCAAAACTTCCTGCAGAACTGAAACAATGACGATGTTGGACGAAATGGCATCACTGCCGCCTTTTAAGATCACTGCGTTGCCTGTCTTAAAACACAGTGCAAACGCATCCACCGTCACATTCGGTCTCGCCTCATAGATCATGCCGACCACACCAAGCGGGACGCGCTTTTTACCGATCATAAGACCGTTCGGGCGCTTCTTCATGGAAAGGACTTCGCCGATCGGATCGGCAAGGTCTGCAACCTTCCGCAGCCCCTCTGCCATCTGCTCCATCCGGGATGGGTTGAGCATCAGACGGTCCAGCAGTCCCTCGGGCATATGATTCTCTCTGCCGCGGGCGAGATCCTTCTCATTCTCGCGGATAATCTCATCGGTATGTGCCACAAGTGCCTCTGCCGCTGCACGCAGCACCTCGTTCTTCGTATTCGTGTCCAGATTGCCGATCTGTCTGCTCACTTGTTTTGCGCTCTTACAAAGTTCTGTCAGTTCCATATCCTTTCCATCCTTTCTGTCAGATCCGATATTCCCGCTCCTCCGTATAAATCCGATGCATCCGCACGTCGGTGGGAAGCACCGCAAGCTGTTCCTCAATCTGCCCTTCAAACGCTACCGCCATGCGGGACAGCTTCGGAAACCTTGCAAAATAGCGGTCATAATAACCGCCGCCATACCCGTACCGGTTCCCCTTACGGTCAAAGACTAGTCCGGGCACCAGCACCACCGCATCCTCTTCCCCGATCCGTTTGCAGCTCTCATCCGGCTCCATCACATGAAAGGCGCCCTCCCGCACCCTGGAAAGCTCTCTGATCCGGTAAAACTCCATCCGGTGTGTGTCCTGCATTCTCTTCACCTGGCCGCAGTCCCGCTGCAGCCGCTCTTTTGATGTAACCGGAAGCGCCACCGTCTTGCCGTCCGAAAGTGCCTGTGCCAGAAACGGCAGACAGTCAGCCTCCGCGCCGAGCGGATAATAGCCGTAGATGACAGCGCTGTTATGATACCAGTCAGACGCCGCCAGCCTCTCACAGATCTTTCTGCTCTTTTCCTGCACTTCCTCCTGCGGCAGTTCCAGCCGCCATGCTTTGTGCCGCGCCCTTATCTGCTGACGCGCCTTCTCCTGTGTCAGCGCTGCGTCAGGAAAGTCCTGTCTTTTTTCCATACTTATCTCCAAGGTTCTCCACGGAACCGTCCGGATTCACCATATCGATATTGTTAAGCTGCGCCGCCAGATTTTTCTTCACATCCGCAACATACTGCTTGCGCAGCAGCGCCTGCTCCTTTTTTTCTTCCTCCGTCAGCCCTTCCGCCTTCGACTTGCGGTATAACGCATTGATTCTGTCAATCTGTTCCTGGTTCATAGTGCTCCTTTTCCTGTATTCTTAACCGATCGTCTCCAAAATAAAATCTTCAATCCGGAAAGATTCTTTCTTCTTTGCCTGAAAAATGGTTCCCTTAAAGGAATCATCAAATATATGATGCAGAATGCAGACATCCCTGCCGTTCGCAATAATCATGTCTGTTCCCGAGAGCGTTGCAATCTTTGCGGCTGTCAGTTTGGTCGCCATGCCGCCGGTTCCAACATCACTACCGGTCGAACTTTTCGCCATGCCGTAGATCGACGCATCCATCTCCTCCACCACTTCAATGAGCTTTGCATCCGGATTCTTGTGCGGATCGTCGGTAAAAAGCCCATCGATATCCGAGAGCAGGATCAAAAGATCCGCCCCGATCAGAGAAGCCACGATTGCCGAGAGCGTGTCGTTGTCGCCAAACTGCATCTCATAAGTAGAAACCGTATCATTTTCATTCACAATTGGGATTGCGCCAAGACGGAACAATTCGTCGAACGTATTCTTCGCATTCTCTCTCGAGACAGGGTTCACCATCGTGTTCTTCGTCATCAGCACCTGCCCTGCCACCTGATTGTATTCCGCAAAAAGCCGCTGATAGATCATCATCAGCCGCGCCTGGCCGACCGCCGCGCATGCCTGCTTTGTCGAAATGTCCTTCGGCCGCTCATCCATGCCGAGCGTCTGTCTGCCCACGGCAATCGCGCCGGAGCTTACCAGGCACACATCCATCCCGCGGTTCCGCAGATTGCAGAGTTCTCTTACCAGATGCTCCAGCTTGGTGAAATTCAGATTGCCCGTCTCCCCGTAATTCAGTGAGGAAGATCCGATCTTGACTACAACTCTCTTTTTCTCATTAAAATGAAAATGCTTTTGTTCCATCTGTCTAACGTCCCCTTTATATGTAACATTTTCCAATCATTCATCCCAAATGGGCATAGAGTCTCATACTGTATTACTCTATCATATCTTCATCAAAATGGCAAATTGATGTTTTCACATTGTATGAACAGAAAGTTTATGGTACATTGGATGGGAAACATCAGAAATGGAGATTTTTATGATGAGAAAAAAGAAGGTACTCTCCTGTCTTCTGGTTCCCCTGCTCTCTGCAAATCTGCTGCTCTCCGGCTGCAGCCGCACGGCGGACGAACCGGTTACCAAGTCAGGATTTTATTTTAACACCGTCATCTCGGTCTCGATCTATGAAAAAGGGAGCGAGGAACTGCTCGATGACTGTTTTGCCCTTGCGCAAAAGTACGAGGGATATTTTTCCAATACGATTCCGGACAGCGATATTTCCAAAATCAACGATGCGGGCGGCGCTCCCGTGACAGTACACGACGAGACGATCGAACTTCTTAAGACCGGCATCGCATATGGCGACTTAAGCGGCGGCAAATTCGACATTACCATCGGCCGGCTTTCCGATCTGTGGGATATCTCGACCAAGGCACTGCTTGATCAGACCGATGCCTCCATGATCCCCTCCGACGCGGACATTCAGACGGCTCTTGCCACAGTGGATTACCGGGAGATTCAGATTGACGGCAACACAGTGACTCTGCAAAATCCCGATGCCAGGATTGATCTGGGCGGCATCGCCAAAGGCTATATCGCGGATCAGATGAAAGCCTACCTGAACCAGAAGGGAATTACTTCCGGTTACATCAATCTCGGCGGGAATGTACTTGCGCTCGGCGCGAAGACGGACGGTTCGGCATACACCATCGGCATACAGCGTCCGTTCGGTGAGGAAAACGAAGCGATTGCCTCCGTCTCCATCACCGATCAGACCGTCGTATCCTCCGGCGTCTACGAACGCTATTTTGAAGTAGATGGGACGCGTTATCACCATATCCTGGACACCGCGACCGGTTACCCTTACGATAACGGGCTCCTTGAGGTCACGATCATCACCGGTGCATCGGTGGACGGCGACGGTCTCTCCACCACCTGTTTCTCCCTCGGGCTGGAAGACGGTATGGCGCTCGTTGAAAGCCTTGATGCTACGGAAGCTATTTTCATCACAGACGACTATGAAGTACACACCAGCTCCGGCATGGGAACCGTCATTCCCTATGAGATTCTGGAAGATTAAACAACAAAACAGGCGTGAAGAATTCGTACTTATTACCGCGAATTCTTCACACCTGTTTTTATTTCACACTTGCATTCCACGAAACGATTCTTACAGGATGATTTTCGGAGAAAATCATTCTTACAGAATAATTTTCTTTGGACACTTCTGTGCACAGATACCGCATCCGACACACTTCTCCTGATCAATGTATGCCACGTTGTCAATGACATGAACTGCATCCTTCGGGCAGTTCTTCTCACACAGATGACATCCGATACATCCTACGGAACATGCCTTCATGACATCCTTGCCCTTATCCTTGGAGCTGCACTGTACAATGTGCTTTGCCTTGTAAGGAACAAGCTCGATCAGATGCTTCGGACATGCAGCAACACATTTTCCACATGCCTTACATACTTCCTTGTCAACCTGCGCAATGCCGTCCACGATATGAATCGCATCAAACGGACAAGCCTTTACACAGCTACCGTATCCAAGGCATCCGTAATTACAGGACTTCGGTCCGCCGTTCGGCACGAATGCCATGGCTGCACAGTCCTCGTTGCCGGTATACTCGTAATCGCGTCCTGCCTTCTCACAGGTTCCCGCACACTTTACAAATGCTACCTTGCGCTCGCCTTCCTCGGCTGCCACACCCATGATCTCACCGATCTTGGCTGCTACCGGCGCGCCGCCGACCGGACACTGATTGACCGGAGCCTCGCCCTTTGCGATTGCTGCTGCCAGACCGGAACAACCGGCATAACCACAGCCACCACAGTTATTTCCCGGAAGCACACCTAAGATTGCTTCCTCTTTTTCATCTACCTCTACCTTGAACTTTTCTCCGGAAATACCAAGGAAAAATCCAATCAAGATACCTACGCCGCCCACGATTAAGGCTGCAAATAAAATTGCTGTAACGTTCATCTTCTTTTTCCTCCTAAATCATTCCTGAGAATCCCATGAATGCGATTGACATCAGACATGCGGAAATCAATACGATTGCAGTACCCTGAAACGGCTTCGGGATATCATTGTACTCGATCTTCTCACGCACACCTGCCATTAAAACGATCGCAATCAGGAAACCAAATGCGGTTGCAAAACCGTTTACCACGCTCTCCAAAATACCGTATTCCTTGGTAACATTCGTCAGTGCAACACCGAGAACGGCACAGTTTGTCGTAATCAGCGGAAGGTATACACCAAGGCTCTGGTATAATGCCGGCATGGACTTCTTCAAGAACATCTCAACGAACTGTACCAGTGCAGCGATTACAAGAATAAATACAATCGTCTGCAGGTAGGTAAGGTCAATGCCCTTGCTCATCAGATAGCTGTTGGCAAGGATATATTTGTAGATCAGCGCTGTCACGAACGAAGAGATCGTGATAACGAATACAACTGCGCCACCCATTCCGGCAGCGGTCTCTGTTTTCTTGGAAACGCCTAAAAACGGACAGATACCAAGGAACTGACTTAATACAACGTTATTGACAATGGCAGAGCCGATTGCAATTAAAAGTAATGTTTTCATCCGTATCTATCCTCCTATTCTGCTTTTTCTGCCGGAGCTTCCGCTGCCGGTTTCTTACCGGTGCATGCAGCAGACATACCGCATCCTGCACAGTCTCCGGTGATACATCCGGACGGCTCGGCAAGCGGCTTGCCCTTGGCTGCCATCTTCTCACGGACGATCTTCATCACAGCTACCAGACATGCCAGTACGAGGAATGCTCCCGGTGCCATAACAAAGATGGTGATCGGTGTGAACCAGCTTAAGGACAGAATCTGGAAACCAAAGATCTGACCTGCGCCCAGAAGCTCACGGAACAGTCCGATCAGGGTAAGACCCATCGTAAATCCAAGTCCCATACCAAGTCCATCGAAAAGAGACGGAACTACCGGATTCTTGGAAGCATAGCTCTCAGCACGGCCGAGGATAATACAGTTTACAACGATTAACGGGATGTACACACCCAGCGACTCGGAGAGGCTCGGGGTATACGCCTGCATGATAAACTGCACCACTGTTACCAGCGATGCAACGATAACAATGTATGCCGGCATACGCACGCCGTCCGGAATCACCTTACGGAATGCGGAAATCAGCATATTGGAAAGTACCAGTACCACTGTTGTGGAAAGTCCCATGCCAAGTCCGTTGATTGCGGAGGATGTGACAGCAAGTGTCGGACACATACCAAGCATCAGAACGAAAGTAGGATTTTCCTTAATGAGTCCATTATATAAACGTTCTACATTCTTGTTCATTGATTAGTTACCTCCTTCTAATACGCTGTGGAAGTATGTAAGGCAGGCATTCACACCGTTCGCCATCGCCTTGGAAGTAATGGTGGAACCGGAAATTGCCTCGATCTCATTGTCCGCAGACGGTGTCGACTTCACAACCGTAAAGGAGTCTACGTTCTTGCCCTCAAACTGGCTGTAGAACGGCTCTTCCTGTGCTTTCATACCAAGTCCCGGTGTCTCGGAAATACTTGTGATGGAATAACCGTTGACCGTACCGTCATTCTGGATGCCGACAGAGAATGTAATGCTGCCCTGGCTTCCGTCCTTCGCCGTTACGGTAAGCACATAGCCGAGCGGATTGCCGGAAGCGTCAAGTGCTGTGTTGACAGCCTCGATATCGTCAGAATATCCATTCTGCGCCATAAGATCTTCCGCTGCAGCGGTGTCGAAATCAGCGTACTCCTCAAAGGAATCCGCATCCTCAAATACCTGCTTGTAAGCGGACTGTGTCTTCTCATAATTTACCTGGTCGATCGGGCCTTTGGTAATGCCGTAGACCACGCCGAGGATCAGACCTAATACAACAGTAAAAGCAAATAAAACCAATGCGTCATGTACAATCTTCTTGTTCATTTCTATTTGCCTCCTTCCTGCTTCTTCGCTTCCTTCACCTGACCGAATGCCATCGGCACCGTGTGCTTCTCAATAAGCGGCACAAGGATATTGCTTAAGATGATGGCGAAGGAAACACCCTCTGCATTCGCGCCGAAGCAGCGGAACAATCCGGTCAGGATACCGCAGCAGATACCAAAGATGATCTGCCCCATCGGTGTAATCGGGGATGTCACATAATCCGTTGCCATGAAGAATGCGCCGAGCATCAGACCGCCGCCGCAAAGCTGTGCGGTAAGATAGCTGCCGTCAAATCCATGACCGCCGAATAAAAGCATGAATACAGCAAATGTAATAATGTAAGATGCCGGGATGCGAAGGTTGATCACACCCATCAGGATCAGGAAAATAGCTCCGATCAGGATAGCGATCGCAGATGTCTCACCAATGGTACCTGCGGTGCGTCCGATCAGCATATCCATCGTATTGACCGCCTCACCGTTACGCATGGCAGCAAGCGGTGTTACGCTGGAATACACTTCAATCCCGTTCTTTGTGATGCCGAACTTTGTCATATCAGCAGCAAATGCAATCAAAAGGAAGCATCTTGCGCCCAGCGCCGGGTTCATGAAATTCTGTCCCAGTCCGCCAAACAGACATTTTACAACCACGATTGCAAACACACCGCCGATTACCGCCTCCCACCACGGAAGGGTTGCCGGAAGGTTCAATGCCAGAAGCAGTCCCGTTACAACAGCGCTCAGGTCATCGATCGTCTGCTTTTTATGTACAATCTTATTAAATACCCACTCTGATGCCACACAGCTTGCAATCGTTACCAGAATCAGAACCAATGCCTTATATCCGAAATTGTAAATTCCGAACAGGCTTGTCGGAAGCAATGCAATAATCACATACAGCATAATACGGCTTGTGGTATCTTTGGCACGAACGTGTGGTGATGATGAAACATGATATAAATCACTCACGATAATCCACCTCTCTCTTCTTGTTTTTTGAATTATTTTTTGCGTTTTGCAGCAAGTACCTGCTTTTTCATCGTCTTAATGGACTGTGCGAGCTGTCTGCGTGCAGGGCATACAAAACTGCAGCTTCCGCACTCCACGCACTCGAGTCCGTGCCAGGATTCAAACGCCTCAGCCAGACCGTTATTGGAAAACTTGGCAAGTCTTGACGGTATCAGCTGCTCCGGGCATGCTTCCACACAGCGGCCGCAGTTGATACATGCGGACGGCTCCACCTTGGACACTTCGTCCTTGCTTAAGCAAAGCAGTGAGGAAGATGTCTTTGTCGTAGGAATATCCAGGCTAAACATTGCAAATCCCATCATCGGACCACCGGAAATAATCTTCTCCGGCTGTGTCTTAAATCCGCCGGCAGCCTCCACCAGTTCTGCATAGCTGGTACCGATGCTGTATAAGAAGTTGCCCGGGTTGGCAATGGCATCGCCTGTAATCGTAGAAATACGATTGGTTACCGGTCTGCCAAGCTTTACCGCACGGTAAACAGCAATGATGGTCTCCACATTATCCACGATACATCCTGCATCTGCCGGAAGCATCTTGGAATTGATGGCGCGGCCTGTCACTGCATAAATGAGCTGACGCTCACCACCCTGCGGGTACTTGGTCTGTAAAGGACAGACCTCAATTCTCGGTTCATCCTTGACAAGCTCTGTCAGCTTTTCAATACAATCCGGCTTGTTGTCCTCGATGCCGAGAACACCCTTCGCATGATCGAACAGCTGGAGAATGATCTTCATTCCACCGATCAGTTCTTCCGGATTTTCGAGCATTCTGCGGTAGTCCGCCGTCAGATACGGCTCACACTCTGCGCAGTTTGCAATTACATATTCAATCTTTTCCGGCTCTTTCGGAGACAGCTTCACATGTGTCGGGAAACCTGCACCGCCCATGCCGACAACGCCTGCCTCTTTTACCTTATTGACAATCTCCTCCTTGGAGAGAGCCGTCACGTCTTCACACGGCGTGTACTCCACCTCTTCAAACGCCCCGTCGTTCTCAATGACGATGGAATTCACCATGTCACCGACTGCCACACGGTGCGGTTCGATTGCCTTTACTGTACCGGATGCCGACGCATAGATCGGGGATGACACAAAGCCACCTGCCTCTGCGATCTTCTGTCCTTTCAGCACCTTGTCACCAACCGCTACCACCGGAGTCGCCGGTGCACCGATATGCTGTGACAACGGGTATACCAGATCACCCTTAGGTAGAACTTCTACGATCGGCTGATCCTTTGCCAGTTCCTTTCCTTCATAAGGATGGACGCCGCCTTTAAATGTCTTAGAACCCATTTCTCGTGCCCCACTTTCTCTTATCTATATTATATTCTATGCCAAAAGTCATAGAATACCCTCGTGTAGATTATAGCACAATCACTCGGAAATTGTAGCAATTTATTGTATTTTTTCACGAACCTATTGACAAAGAATTCACAATATTTTTTCCCCATTTATGTTATAATGTACGTGAAGGCAAAAGTGAGCATGGAGCAAAAACATACGCTCATGCTTGCATGCAGCGGATGGTTCTGCTCCATGTGAACGCGCCCGCGAGTCCGGGAAGCCGCAGGCTTTCCGGACTTTTGCCGAAGCGTACATTGCTATTTGCCGCGAACGCCCGCGAGTCCGGGAAATCTATGCCTTTCCAGACCTGCACAGCGGCAAAATTGGAACTCTTACCCTAATATTACATACAGAGGATTTTCAGATGATAACCTGGCATGAAGAACTGATTTTTGATTTTTCAGACCCCGTTTCCAACGAGGTATTTACAGAAAACTGCATTTTTTTTGATATTGAGACAACCGGCTTCTCGCCGGCGCGCACGGATCTCTACCTGATCGGCTGCGCCACAAGGCGCGGCAGTCTTTTGTGCATCGACCAGTTCTTTTCCGAGAACGTCGCCGATCAGAAAAATGTCCTTTCCGCCTTTCTGGAGCTCTTGTCCGGCTATGATACCATTCTGACGTTCAACGGTATCGGCTTCGACATTCCATACCTGAAGGCGAAATGCAAGACGCTGCACCTTTCCGATCCGTTTGATGCGCACAGTTATATCGATCTTTATAAGGAAGTCTCACGTTTCAAATTTCTGTTTGCCCTGACCAGCTACAAGCAAAAATCCATCGAATTGTTTCTCGGGATCGACCGCATCGATGCCTACTCCGGCGGCGAGCTGATCGAAGTCTACAAAGAGTACGTGCGGCATCCCGCAAAGGATTCCCTTGCACTGCTGAAACAGCACAACTATGAGGACGTTCTCTATATGCCGAAGCTTCTGCCCGTCCTCTCCTACCCGAAACTCTGGGAACAGGCATTTTCGCTGCAGTCGCTCCAGGCGTCCGAGTACCGGTCGATGGACGGTGCCTCCGGCAACAAGGAGCTGTTTTTTACACTGGCGCTGCAGTACCCCGTTCCCAAACCGGTCTCCTTCTCCTACGATGACTGTTATCTCTCCATGAGCGGAAGTACCGCCCGGCTGCGCGTGCGTCTCTTCGAGGGAGAACTGCGCTTCTTTTATGACGGCAGTCCCAAAGATTACTACTATCTCCCCGAGGAGGATATCGCAGTTCACAAGAGCATTGCTTCTGCTGTCGACAAGGAACACCGCATACAGGCAAACGCTTCCAACTGCTACGGCAAAAAATATGCCATCTTTCTTCCGCAGTATGACGCCATGTTTTCCCCGGTGTTCCGTGAACAGCCGCGCGGCAGGAAATGCTATTTTGAATTATCCGCGGACTTTGCCGCCGATCCCGCTATGCAGATGGACTATGTTCTGCATCTGTTAGAAACCATGCGTTCCCACCGCAAATAAACACATGGCAGAAAGCCCTGATATAATTACCACCAAAAACGGCAGGAAAGAATCTGGCATATACTGCACAGCTTCTTTCCTGCCGCTTTTTTGCTTTATAGAAAAATGCGTTCTCTGAAGTAACCTTACGCCTTCTCAAAGAAAAAGGACTTGTCTCTCTCAAATCCGATCTCCCGGTAATTCATGATCTGCTCCGTGCTTCCGATGAAAAGCACGCCGCCTGTTGCAAGCGCCTTATAGAACTTCGCATAAATCTCGTCCTTTGCCTCCTCGGTAAAATAGATCACAACATTCCGGCACACAATCAGATTGCATCCGCCTGGATACGGATCTTTTAAAAGATCATGCTCCTTGAATTCCACACGTTTCTTGATTTCATCCGAGATCTGATACGAATTGCCGACCTTGGTAAAATACTTCTTCTTCAAGTCATCCGGCACACTCGCAATACTCTTCTCATTGTAGAGTCCCATCCGCGCCGTATCAATCACCTGCTTGTCAATGTCGGTCGCAATCACCTTGATGTTTGCAAGCGGCAGGTGTCTGGACAATGCCATTACCAGCGAATACGGCTCATCTCCGGTCGAGCAGGCAGCACTCCAGATTTTCAGATTCTTGCCAAACTTCTGAATCAGCTTCGGGAATACCTCATTCTCCAGAATCTTCCACTGATCCGGATTGCGGTAAAACTCCGACACATTGATGGTCAGGAAATTGATAAACTGTTCAAACTTCTCTTTGTCCTTCTTGATCAGCGCCACATACTCATCATATGTCGCAATATGATTCTTCGTAATCAGCGTGTTGATTCTGCGCCGCATCTGCTTTTCCTTATAAGAATTCAGATCAATCTTTGCAAGCGCTAAAATATCCTTTTTAAACTTTTCATAATTGTCCGTTTCCAGCATATTTTATCCCTCGGCTCTCTTTGTTATCTACATGATGCAAATACAGAAATAGGCTTCCACCAACGTGCAAGCCTATCTGTAACTCTGCAATCATCGAAATCAGAGATTACTCCTCTTCCTTTGCAACCGCATCAATATCTACATCTGCAACATCTGCATCCGCATCTTCTTCCGGTGCGAGCAGTGCCTTCATAGATAAACTGATCTTCTTCTCTTCCTCGTTGAAATCAACGATCTTTGCCTCGATCTCCTGTCCAACTTTTAATACGTCGGACGGCTTCTCTACATGCTCCTTGGAAATCTGGGATACATGAAGGAGTGCATCCACCCCCGGTGCAAGCTCAACAAATGCGCCGAAGTCTGTCATTCTTGCAACTTTGCCCTTTACAACGTTGCCGATTGCGAACTTCTCTGCTGCGCCGTTCCACGGATTCTCTGCCGGGAACTTCATGCTGAGTGCAATCTTATTCTCATTGATATCCTTGATGAATACGCGAACCTGATCGCCTACCTTGAATACCTTCTTCGGGCTCTCTACTCTGCCCCAGGACATCTCGGAAATATGAAGCAGACCGTCTGCTCCGCCAAGATCAATAAACGCACCGAAATCTGTTACATTCTTAACTGTTCCCTCTAATACATCACCGATCTTGATTCTTGCGAACAGTTCTTTCTGCTGCTCTAACTTCTTAGCAACCAGAAGCTGCTTTCTGTCACCGATGATTCTTCTTCTCTTCGGATTGAACTCGCTGATAACGAACTCGATCTCCTGATCCTTGTATTTGGAAAGATCTTTCTCGTAGGTATCTGATACAAGACTTGCCGGAATAAATACTCTTGTCTCATCTACGTTTACGCATAATCCTCCATCCAGTACCTGTGCAACCTTAGCGGTCAGCACTTCCTTGTTCTCAAATGCTTCCTCTAATCTCTTGCTTCCCTTCTCGGCAGCCAGACGCTTGTATGTCAGTAATACCTGACCCTCACCGTCATTTACCTTTAAAACCTTTGCTTCCATGGTGTCGCCGACGGATACCAATGTGGTAAGGTCTACGTTTGCTTCGTTTGTGTATTCATTACGAGTAATGATTCCGTCTGCCTTGTAGCCGATATTCAGAACGATCTCATCAGGTTTCACATCGATAACGGTACCCTCAACTACCTCTCCATTTCTTATTGTTTTAAATGATTCTTCCAGCATTTGTTCAAAGCTCATTTCTGACATTCTTTTGAACCTCCTCAATAATATTGTTTGGGGTAGAAGCCCCTGCGGTAATACCTACGTTATCGACAGACCTGACTTCGGCAAGGTCAAGATCCTTTACAGTTTGTATATAGTAAGTATTTTTGCATTCGTTTTTACATATTTCAAATAGCTTCTGCGTGTTGGAGCTGTTCCTGCCACCGATCACAATCATGGCATCCACCTGCTCCGCGATTGCCCGGGCTTCCGTCTGACGTTCCTCCGTAGCATTGCAGATTGTATTTAAAACAATTATATCATAACCTTTTTCTTTTATAATTTCAACTAATTCTTGAAATTTATTGTAATTAAATGTCGTTTGTGATACA
>OGGG01000293.1_pt1 | contig 59605 bp, 55 predicted proteins | sample 1571201 | NCBI WGS metagenome assembly OGGG01 (sample SAMEA2581946, study PRJEB24529) | metagenome | biome: Human gut stool | place: China | collected 2011 | reverse complement strand
CCTGCGTCAGATATCTTTGCCGTGCGTCAGCACGCCTGCAGATATCTTCCTTGTCCTTCACACTCTGCTGAACTGTCTTGATTGCATTATTTTATGGAATTGCTATAGGATACAGATATCAGAAAGTCATAACAGGAGAAAAAGATAAATGAAAATATGTATTTGGTGCACCAAGATATTTGATCTTGGCGGAACTAAGCGAGTTGTCACACTTCTTGCGAATGAACTTGTAAAAGAGCATGATGTGACGATCATGGTATATCAGGACAGATTTAAAGAAGACCGGAATATGTATCATATGAGTGAGGATATCAAGGTTGACTTTATTGATAATAATGAGTTTGTCAATCGACATCATACACCGGCTTTCTGCTGGCGTTATCTTGTTCAGAAACTGAATGCCAAATATGGGATTTTTAATAAAGAAAAATATAATGATATTCTGGCAGATGCGATTTTCCCGAAAAAGACCAGAGAAAAATGGGTAAAATATTTAAATGAGCAGAATTATGATATTATTATCACAACTGCAAGTTTAAGCCTTCGTCTGGGTATGCTGGCGCCGGAGCTGAATGCAAAGACAATCGGATGGCAGCATAACTGTTATGCCGGATATCTTGATGTTCCTAATGTCGTATTCTGGAAACAGGAATGTCTGCTCCAGGAATATCTGCCGAAGCTGGACAGATACATTGTTCTCAGTGACTATGATAAGCGCGATTACAAAAAATTTCTGGATATTGATACAGAAGTTAAAATTAATCCCCGAAGCTTCGTGAGTGAGAGAAAATGCGACCCAAAATCCAAGCGTTTCCTTATGGCTACACGATTTGTATATGCCAAGGGTCTTGATCTGATGATGGAATCTTTTGAAGAGTTCTGTAAGCAGGATGATGAATGGCAGCTGGATATTATCGGAGCCGGTGATCTCTGGAATCAGATTGTGGCGGATGCAAAGAGACGTGGTATTGAGGACAGAGTTAATTTTGTCGGTTATACAAATGAGCCGGAGAAGTATTATCTGAATTCTTCTGTTTTCCTTCTTCCGTCTAGGTGGGAAGGATGGCCGATGGTTATCATGGAAGCCTTTGAATTTGGTCTTCCTGTCATCGCATTCCATACAGGAGCGATGGATCTGATCATCGATGATGGAAAAACAGGATACCTGCCGGAAGCTTTTGATACAAAGAAATTTACAGATGCGATGCTGAAGCTGGCACATGATGAAGAACTCCGCAGAGAGATGTCCAGAAATGCAATCTGGAAATCTGAGGACTTTGCCATTGAGAAGGCAGTTAAAGAGTGGAATCGTCTTTTTAATCGTGTAATGGGAATCAAGACCTTTTATATGAAAAATGAAGAACAGATTCTGGAGTGCAGGGAGAAATATCCGCTTAGAACCAGCTATGCCGAGTTTGTAAAGGAATACCAGATAAGAGATAATACAATTCTTTATGAAGCTTTTGGCGGACGTGGTATGATCTGTAATCCTTATGCTCTGTTTTTGTATCTTCTTGAAAAAGAAGAGTATCAGGATTATACCCATATCTGGGTGCTTGAGGACTTCGAGGATAACAGAAAACAAATTGAAAAATACGAAAAATATCCGAACGTGCGATTTGTAAAATATAAATCAAAGGAATACTGTAAAGAACTTGCGACAGTGAAATATCTGGTAAATAACGTAAGCTTTCCAAGCTATTTCCTTAAAAGAGAAGGTCAGGTACTGATCGATACCTGGCATGGAACTCCTCTGAAGAATATGGGATTTGATATTCCGGGAGCAAATATTTCTCAGGGAAATACAGCAAGAAATCTGCTCAGTGCAGATTATATAGTTTCCTCCGGACCTTATATGACAAAGACAGCATACAAAGATTCGTATAAAATGCAGAATCTGTATGAAGGCACAGTGCTGGAAGAGGGCTTCCCGCGTAATGATAAGCTTTTTGACAGTGACAGAGCAGAAGTGATACAGGAACTTAAGGATTGCGGAGTGGACGTAAAGGAAGATAAAAAGATTATTCTTTATGCACCGACATGGAGAGGCGAACAATACAGCCGTCCGGATACAGATTTGCAGGATGTCTATAAGCTGATTAATGTAATGGAGAACAGTATAGATACAAATGAATATCAGATCTTTGTCAAGCTTCATCAGATCGTATATCACTATATGAAAGAGAATGCCATGGAACCTGGTGATGCGCAGACAAAATTTATTCCTGCAACAATGGATACAAATGAGATTTTGTCAGTGACAGATGTACTGATTTCTGATTATTCCAGTATTTTTTATGATTTCATGCTGACAGGAAAACCGATTCTGTTTTATGTGCCGGATGCGGAGAATTTTGAAGATTACAGAGGTCTGTACTTCGGATTTGACAAACTTCCGGGACCGGCAGTGTCTACCCCTGAGAAGCTTGGTGAACTTCTGAAGGATCTTCCGGGAGTGGCTGCTTCCTGTAAAGAGAAGTATGAAAAAGCAAGAGAACAGATATGTCCGAGAGATGATGGAAAAGCATGCAAACGTATAGCAGAAGTCCTGCTTGATGGAAAAGAACCGGTAAATCCGGTATATCTGAATCAGACAGATAAAGTAAAACTTCTGGTATATGCAGGAGATTTCAGTGATACACAGGAGACAAAGGCATTCTATGAATTTCTGAACAAAGTGGATTATGAGCATTTTGATGTGACGTTGATCGGGAATGGTGCAAAAGAAGAGGAGTCTTCTGAGAAACTGGATAGTCTGCCAAAAGAAATCAGGGTTTTATACTGGAAGCGTTCCTACCCGGCTACGGACGAAGAATATGTATGTCATAAAAAGTTTATGAAATCTAAGAAAACAGAAGTGCCGGAGATGCTTCTGGATTTTTACAGGCGTGAGCTTCGCAGGATGATCGGAATGTCAAAGTTCGACTATGCCCTGGTATTTACTGATATGAAGAAGTTCTTTCCTGCAATGTCAGGGGCTCTGGATGTGAAGCAGATATTTAATATAGAAAACTGGCAGAATTTGTTGAAGTGTTAAAGCTTCATTAAAGCTTCACAGACAGATCAGAACCTCATTGGAAAGAGGCGGAAAACGGTATATTTTAAAAGATATGTAAGGCAGTCTGGCAGGTATTGGGCCAGGCTGCTTTTCTGAATACGGATCTTGAATTATCATTTTATGGACGCAGATAATTACGCATGGATTTCAGTGCATTTTTTTCGAGACGGCTGACCTGTGCCTGGGAGATGCCGATTTCCTGAGCTACTTCCATCTGCGTCTTTCCTTCGTAGAAGCGCAGTTCTATGATATGCTTTTCGCGGCTGTTCAGCCTCTGCATAGCTTCGCGGAGAGCAAGATTTTCAATCCAGCGTTCTTCTTTGTTTTTTTTGTCACTGATCTGATCCATGACATAAAGAGTATCACCGCCTTCTGTATAGACCGGTTCAAAGAGACTCACAGGATTTTGGATAGCATCAAGGGCATATACGATCATTTCTTTTTCGATACCAATTTCCTGTGCAATTTCGGTAACTGTAGGTTCTTTCAGGTGCTGCTTCATATAATTTTCGCGGGTATAGATTGCTTTGTATGCAATATCACGAAGAGAACGGCTGACGCGGATACTGTTGTTATCCCTGAGATATCGCCTGATTTCGCCTATGATCATTGGAACTGCATAAGTGGAAAATTTTACCTGTAAAGTGGTATCAAAGTTGTCAATGGCCTTGATCAGACCAATACATCCGATCTGAAAAAGGTCATCGGCATTTTCGCTGCTGTTCTGAAATCGTCGTATTACGCTGAGAACAAGACGTAGATTTCCTTTAATGTACAATTCACGTGCCTGTTCATCGCCGTTTTTGATCCGTCTGAACAGTTCCGCTTTTTCTTCTGCTGTAAGAACAGGAAGTTTCGACGTATTGACTCCGCAGATTTCAACTTTGTTCAGTGCCATCTTATTGAATCCTCCTTATTATCTCTGGATGTAAACCGACTATTCGCAGATATGAGCCAGGATCCTCCGAAATCATTTCAGGAAATAAAAAAAGGACAGTGGCTGCCGAATAGTTGTCATATACTTCAGTAAGAATGATTCTCATATAGCAGTGGATTTATACTTTGACCGGGAAAATATAAAAAATATAGGTCCTTGACAATTCTCTGCGGTGAAATATCAGCCTTTATGGAAACATTTTTCTTCGTCTATTTTCACAAGGATGATATCGTCCCCGATCTGGCTGATACATTCCCAGGGAATGATATATTCATTATCACGTCCGAACAGGCAGCAGAATCTTCCGGGGCCTGGAAGTATAAGGGCGGTGAGTTGACTGCTTTTGCAGTCAAATTCCGCATCAATGGGACATCCGAGACTGCGGCAGGTACAGATATTAATTACTTCTTTTTGCTTTAATTCACAGATTTTCATAAATCAGATACAGTCCTTCCGGTTAAAATCAGACTGTCGTGCCAATGCTTTCAGAATCTGATATGCGTTTGATAACAATTTATGTATTTTTGCAAAAATTTATGCAAGTCCTTTTATTGACACCTTAAATAGAAATACAGTATAATAAAACTATATATAACTGTTTGTATTTGTGTTACTGAGAATGGAGTGAACAGTAACGTATTTGTAGCCGTTTAACCGAATCAAGTATATAGTACATAAGCAGAAAACAGTAATACGAATTAAAGGGGGACGTCGTATGAAGTGTCCATTTTGTAATCAGGATAATACGAGAGTAGTTGATTCCAGACCGGTAGAAGATACCAATTCTATCCGTCGCCGTCGTTTGTGTGATGCCTGCGGAAGGAGATTTACCACATATGAAAAGGTGGAAAGTATTCCGCTTACTGTGATCAAAAAAGATCAGAACAGAGAACAGTATAATCGCAGTAAAATTCAGTCGGGAATTCTGAGAGCCTGCTATAAAAGACCAATATCCGTAGATAAGATTGAAGAGATGATGGATGCCATAGAGGGAGAAATCTTTAATACCGAAGAGAAAGAGATTTCCAGCACCAGAATTGGTGAGATCGTTATGGAACATTTGAAAGATCTGGATGCAGTTGCTTATGTACGTTTTGCGTCTGTATACAGAGAATTTAAAGATGTCAGTACTTTTATGGACGAGCTGAAGAAGTTTATGAATTAAATAAGAGTTCTGTGTGAACAGTAATGTATGAATGCTCTGTGTGAAAGGATTTACGGGCAAATATAAAGAGCCGACGAGAATAATATCCCGCCGGCTCTTTATGTGTATTTTTATGGGGGTAATTAACTAAAATAAATTAAACAATACCCTGAGCGATCATAGCATCTACAACTTTCTCGAAGCCTGCGATATTAGCGCCTGCAACATAGTTGCCTTCCATATCATAACGCTTGGAAGCATCATCAACTTTATGGAAGATATCAACCATGATCTGATGAAGTTTTGTATCAACTTCTTCTGCTGTCCAGGAAAGTCTTGCAGAGTTCTGGCACATTTCAAGTGCGGAAGTAGCAACACCACCGGCATTAGCTGCTTTACCAGGCATAAATGTTACACCGTTTGCCATAAGGTAATCAGTTGCCTCGCGGGTAGTAGGCATATTTGCACCTTCTGCAACATATTTGCATCCGTTTGCAATAAGGATCTTAACAGCATCAAGGTCAAGTTCATTCTGAGTTGCGCATGGAAGATAGATATCACATTTGATGTTCCAGATACCTTTTCCTTCTGTATAAGTAGCGCCTTCTACGCGATCTGCGTATTCTTTGATACGTCCACGTTTTACTTCTTTGATATCTTTAACGATGTCAAGTTTGATTCCTTCCGGATCATAGATATATCCGTTGGAGTCGCACATAGCAACAACTTTACCGCCAAGTTCGGCAGCTTTTTCTACTGCGTAGATGGCAACATTACCGGAACCTGTTACGATGAGAGTTTTACCGGAGATTGTGTCGTTTTTAGCTTTAACCATTTCGTTCAGCATATATACAAGACCATATCCTGTAGCCTGTGTACGAATCAAAGATCCACCGTAGGAAAGACCTTTACCTGTGAGAACACCCTCGTATAATCCGCGGTTTCTCTTGTACTGTCCGTACAGATAACCAATCTCACGTCCGCCTACACCGATATCACCTGCAGGAACGTCCATGTCAGCACCGATATATTTGGAAAGTTCTGTCATAAAGCTCTGGCAGAATGCCATAACTTCTCTGTCAGATTTTCCTTTAGGATCAAAGTTTGAACCACCTTTACCGCCACCGATCGGAAGACCTGTAAGGGAGTTCTTGAAAATCTGTTCGAAACCTAAAAATTTAAGGATTCCCTGGTTTACTGACGGATGGAATCTTAAACCACCTTTGTATGGTCCGATCGCACTGTTGAACTGTACACGATAACCTTTGTTTACCTGTACAACACCTTTATCGTCTACCCACGGAACTCGGAAAGAGATGATTCTTTCAGGCTCAACAAGACGTTCCAGAATGGAAAGCTTGCGGTATTTCTCTTCATTTTTGTCGATTACGACTTTAAGGGAGTCTAAAACTTCCTTTACTGCCTGATGGAATTCAGGCTCATTTGGATTCTGTGCTACGACTCTTTCGTATACTTCTTCAGTATAAGACATTATGATTTCCTCCTCGTCCATCGTATAATTATTTTTTAAATCGACGTTATTATACACTAAAGTGTTACAAATGGAAAGAGCCAAATGAAAATTTTTTTATGAAAATTTTTTGAACAAAATTTGTACTTGCGAAATGCCGCCAAGTATGAGAAAATGTTAAAAATCATCCATACAATTTATAGCAATTTCTAAAAAATACAGTATATTTATAAAACTGCGTAAATTCGCACTGTACGTTTCGGTTCTTATATTGTCATGTATCCGTAAGAAACTGCAAATGGAAAGTCAAGCGGATATTCGCAATTGAAGCAGGGGACTTACTTGATTCGGTTAAAAAATGCCTCGCAGGACAGTAGTGCGTGAACAGTAAGCGGTAATCTGATTTTTTATGTTCAGAAACAGAATATATAAGATGTAGACCGAAAGAGAAAAAAATGCTATAATATTTACAGAGATGTGCATCTACAAATTGTTGCGATGACAGAAACGAGGAGGGAATCATTATCGAGAGAATTGTGAAGAAAGGAGATTTATTACATGGCGGGATTTAAAACCAAAGTAACACCTGAAATTGAAAATCTGACGGAGGTTTGCAAGGAACATACAAGTCTGGATCTTTCTCTGTATGCAAAATATGATGTGAAGAGAGGTCTTCGTGATATTAATGGAAAAGGGGTTCTTGCAGGCCTGACTCAGGTTTCTAATGTGAAAGCCACAAAGATTGTTGATGGCAAAGAAGTTCCATGTGCTGGAAGTCTTTCCTACAGAGGATATGATATCAAAGATCTTACCAGGGGATTTATCGAAGATGACAGATATGGATTTGAAGAAGTTACCTATCTTTTATTATTTGGCAGTCTTCCGGATAAGAAACAGCTTGCAGATTTTACACAGCTTCTGGCAAATCAGCGGTCACTTCCTACAAATTTTGTGCGTGATGTTATAATGAAGGCTCCGAGCAAGGATATCATGAACGGGCTTTCCAGAAGTGTGCTTACTTTATATTCTTATGATACCAACCCTGACGATACATCATTGCCGAATGTGCTCAGACAGTGTCTGAATCTGATCAGTGTATTTCCGCTTTTATCTGTTTATGGATATCAGGCTTATAACCATTATATTAAAGATAAGAGTCTCTATATCCATAATCCGAAGAAAGAACTTACCACAGCAGAGAACATTCTGAGAATGCTTCGCCCGGATAAGAAGTATTCACATCTGGAGGCAAAGATCCTGGATATTGCGCTTATCCTTCATATGGAACATGGCGGAGGTAATAACTCTACATTCACAACTCATGTGGTTTCCTCATCAGGAACTGATACATATTCTGCGATTGCCGCAGCACTTGGCTCATTAAAGGGACCAAAGCATGGCGGTGCCAACATTAAAGTTGTCAGGATGTTTGATGATATGAAGAAGGAAGTTAAGGACTGGAAGGATGAAGACGAGGTCCGGACATATCTGAAGAGACTTCTTCATAAAGAGGCATTTGACCGGAAGGGACTGATCTATGGAATGGGACATGCGATTTATTCAGTGTCTGATCCGCGAGCTGAAGTTTTCAAGGCATATGTGGAAACTCTGGCAAGGGAAAAAGGCAGAATGAAAGATTATGCCCTGTATTCTATGGTGGAACGTCTGGCACCTGAAGTAATTGCAGAAGAGCGTCGTATTTATAAAGGTGTAAGCGCCAATGTAGACTTTTACAGCGGTTTTGTGTACAGTATGCTGGATCTGCCACTGGAATTATATACACCGATGTTTGCAGTTGCACGTATCGTAGGATGGAGTGCGCACCGTATGGAAGAGCTCATTAATGCAGATAAGATCATCCGTCCGGCATATAAGAATGTTCTGGAACCGGCAGTATATGTTCCTCTTAATGAACGCTGATCATAATGATTCAGTATTTCGGGGACAGCGTACTGTCAGACACTTATCGCTGATCTTGTTTTCAGAAAAATATAAATAAAGGAAATGACTATGGATGTTTAATTGCTTTTTTCCGGATGAATATCTGGATTCTACCTATGTGATAAACTTCGATGATCTGTATGCGCAGGGATACAGAGGACTTCTGTTTGATATAGATAATACTCTGGTACCTCATGGTGCACCGGCAGATGAGAGAGCATGTGCGTTGTTTGCACATCTGAAGGAACTTGGATTTAAATGCTGTTTTCTGTCAAACAACCAGTACGAGAGAGTTTCTTCTTTTAATGATGCGATAGGAGCGCAGTTTATCGAGAATGCACACAAGCCTTCAACAAAAAATTATATCAGGGCAATGGAACTTCTTGGGACAGACAGAAGTAATACAGTTTTTATAGGAGATCAGCTCTTTACTGATATATATGGTGCGAAACGCACAGGAATCCGGAATATTCTGGTGAAACCACTCAATCCGAAAGAAGAGATTCAGATCGTACTGAAACGATATCTTGAAAGAATTGTACTATATTTTTACCGCAAAGAGGAGGGGAATTCATGAACCATATTGTTATCATAGGATTTATGGGTTCAGGTAAGACAAGAGTAGGAAAACGGCTGGCAAAAGATTTCAATCTTCCTTTTGTAGACGTTGACCGCGTAGTATCAAAGAAGATGAACCTTACAATGAAAGAAATCTTTGACAGATTCGGAGAACCATTTTACAGAGCTCTTGAGACAACTGTGATCAAGGCACTGATCGATGATCCGGAACAGAAGATCATTTCTCTGGGGTCCGGTCTTCCGATGCAGGAACAGAATGCAAAATATATTAAAAAACTGGGAACTGTAGTATATTTGAAGGGATCTTATGCAACGTTGAAGAAGAGACTGGAAAATTCCAGCAGCAATCCTCTGATCGAGGGAGAAGACAAAGAAGATAAGATCAGAAAACTTCTTAAACAGCGCGATCCGGTTTATGCGAAGTTTGCAGATGTTGAGATGATCACAGGAGACAAGCCATTTGAGGATCTGATTGGTCAGCTTGAAGAAAAATTAAAAACATGTGTAAAAAATAGTTGAAAAAAACAGCAGAATATTATAAAATTAAATAAGAGTGTGTCACAAAACTGAGAAAAGCATGAGAGGGACACACACTTTGAACGGCTGTTGTTGTCAAAAGACACAGCATTGCTGAACTGTACTATTAAGGAGGAAATATAACTATGATTTCAGCAGGTGATTTCAAAAACGGTATCACACTTGAAATTGACGGAAACGTATGTCAGATCGTTGAATTCCAGCACGTAAAACCAGGAAAGGGTGCTGCTTTCGTAAGAACAAAATACAAAAACATTATTACAGGAGCAGTTCTTGAGAAATCTTTCCGTCCAACAGAGAAATTCCCGGCTGCACGTATTGAGCGTGTAGATATGCAGTATCTGTATGATGATGGTGATCTGTACTACTTCATGAACGTAGAGACATACGATCAGGTTGGTCTTACAAAAGATCAGGTTGGAGATTCTCTTAAATTCGTTAAAGAGAACGAGATGGTTAAGATCTGTTCCCACAACGGAAATGTATTTGCTATTGAGCCTCCTCTGTTCGTAGAACTTGAAGTTACTGAGACAGAGCCGGGATTTGCCGGAAATACAGCACAGGGTGCTACAAAACCGGCTACTGTAGAAACAGGTGCACAGGTTCAGGTTCCGCTGTTCGTTAACCAGGGCGACAAACTGAAAATCGATACAAGAACAGGAGAATATCTTTCTCGAGTATAATCAGGATGAAACCAGTTGTTTGTTTTGTCTGATCGACAGATGTAAAGAGATAAAAACTGCCATCGGTAAGATCCGGTGGCAGTTTTTTATCTCTGATTGAAAATAGGAGAAAAAAATATGGAATATGTAACACTTGGAAAAACCGGTCTCAGGGTTTCCAGAATGGGCCTTGGCGGGATACCGATCCAGAAAATTGATGCGGAAGGAACAAAGACACTGCTGCATAAGCTGGCAGACCGGGGAGTAAATTATATTGATACAGCCAGAGGATATACGGTCAGTGAAGAATATCTGGGATATGCACTGGAAGGTATCAGGGACAGATTTATAATTGCCACAAAGTCCATGGCACGTACAAAGGAAGCTATGGCTGAAGATATTGAGAAGAGTCTTCATAATCTTCGTACAGATCATATTGAATTATACCAGGTGCATAATCCGAGTATGGAACAGCTTGATCAGGTGCAGGCGGCCGGTGGTGCCCTTGAAGCACTGCAGGAGGCAAGAGCAGCAGGAAAAATCGAACATATTGGTCTGACCGCTCATTCTGTGGAGGTTTTTGCCCGGGCTCTGGAGCTTGACTGGGTGGAAACTATTATGTTTCCATATAATATTGTAGAGAGTCAGGGGGAAGAGCTGATCTCAAAATGTGAGGAGAAAAACATCGGCTTTATTGATATGAAACCTCTGGCCGGTGGTGCAATTGAAAATGGAACGCTGGCATTGCGTTATGTCTGTTCGAATAAGAACGTTACTATTGTGATCCCGGGAATGGCGGAAGAGAAGGAAATCGAGGAGAATATAAAGGCCTGTCTTGATGATTCCCCGTTAAGCGAGAAAGAACTGGAGGAAGTTCAGACAGTACGGAATCAGCTTGGCACAAATTTCTGCCGCAGATGTAATTACTGTGCTCCATGCAGTGTGGGAATCGATATTTCGGGTGTGTTCCTGTTCGCAGGCTATCTTAATCGTTACGGGCTGGGAGACTGGGCAAGAAACCGTTACAGTTCTCTTGCGGTGAAGGCTTCCGCCTGTATAGAATGCGGCAAATGTGAAACCAGATGTCCGTACCATCTGCCAATCCGCGAAATGCTGAAAGAATGTGCACAACAGTTTGGTGAATAAAAAACATCCACAGGGAATTACCCTGTGGATGTTTTTTATGGAGATGGTGTGTCTTTTTTTGTTCAAAAGAAAGTGGGACAATTGGTAACAGATGATGATATCATCATTAAAATCCTTTGGCGCCATAAAGAATACCAGATGTGTTTTGGTAATCAAACTATCGGATGTGCCATGGAACAAGCACAATAAAAAGTTGGTAAAATCCCATATAGAAGGGATGTATTACCAACTTTTTTAGATTTTACAAGATATTAATTTCTGAGAAATCAATAGATAAATCTTCGTAAATTCCAGCTTTTACAGTATCAGTGAACGAATATTCTTCAATGGAATAATCATGATTAAAGTTGTATACTGTAATTCTGTTTTTTGCGATATCTACGATCCAGTATTCCCGGACACCTGCGGAACGATATTTGAAAAGTTTCAGGAGATAATCCATTTTTCTGCTTGCAGGCGATACAATTTCAATAATCCAGTCTGGTGCGCCTTTACATCCTTTATCATCAAGTTTGTTTGGATCACAAATCACAGATATATCTGGTTCGACATAAGTATTATTTATTTCATCAAGATATACGGCGAATGGTGCAGGAAGCACTTCGCAAGTTCCTTTGTGCTGTTTTATATAATTACGGATGATAGCGGAAAGCTCCATGACGAGTTTCTGATGTTTGTACGATGGTGGTGCCATATAATAGATGTGTCCGTCAATCAGTTCAGCTCTTTCGCCATCTGGCAGAGCATAAATATCTTCAATGGTATAAGATTCTTCTTTGAGTAAAGCCATACGATCACGCTCCTTTTTGATTATATTATAGTGGATTTACATAAAATATTCAACACTGACCATCTGGCAGCAACTCTTTTTTATATTTGTAATTTGCTACTGTCACAGGTCATTGTACACCAGAATCTATTTCTGAATGTGCTCGTTATAAATGTGAACAGGCAAAAATTCCGGTTAAAAGTATACATGCTATTCGCAGGACTTTAAATTCACGTATGCGTGTAAATGGTGCAGATTCAGTGACAACTGCTGTCCTGATTGGAAACACACCAGAAGTAAATGAAAATTTCTACACATATGATGTAAGCGAATCAGACTATAAAAAAGAGCTTATCCGTAAAGTATCACTTTGTGGATAAACTCTTTATCATGCCTTGATTACACTTGCTTGCTTACTTCCTGCTTACTTAAAAAAACCAAGAGATAAAACCCTTATAAAATCAAGGAATTTTTATGGTGCTGGATGAACATAAACACAATTTTGATATACACATCAATCACATTGAACACGAGGATGTCTGTGGTGACAGCCTGAGAATCCAGCAGGTGTTTGTGAATCTGATGAGCAATGCAATTAAGTATACACCGGATGGCGGGAATATTATCTTTTCCATAGAGGAAAAGCCAAATGGATTTTCGGAACTTGGATGCTATGAATTTACGATTGAGGATAATGGGATCGGTATGTCACCGGAATTCCAGAAAATCATGTTTGATCCTTTCAGCCGCGCAGATGACCATCGGACAACCAGAGTCCAGGGAACAGGTCTGGGAATGGCAATCAGCAGAAATATTGTGAACCTGATGAATGGTAATATTAAAGTGGAAAGCACCTTACATAAGGGAACTAAAATTACAGTAACAATTTATCTGGAACTTCAGGAAAAAGAAAAAGAACAGGACAGAAATCTGATGAATCTACCTGTTCTGGTTGTGGATGATGATAAGACATGTTGTGAAAGTACAGTTGCCACATTGAAGGAGATTGGGATTACAGGCGAATGGGTTCTCTCCGGCAGAGAAGCCGTTGAGCGCTGTTATGCACATCATGAGCTAAAAAATGATTACTTTGCTGTTATTTTAGATTGGAAAATGCCGGATATGGACGGAATTGAAACAGCCAGACAGATCCGGAAACGGATAGGGAAAGAGATTACCATTATTGTACTGACATCTTATGAATTCAGTGAGATCGAAGAAGAAGCAAAGGCTGCAGGCGTAGATGCTTTTATTGCAAAACCGCTGTTCCGTTCCCGTTTGACGGCTACATTGCGGCAGTTTACTTCTGGCAGAAAAGAAAAAACAGCAAGAAATTATCTGGATGAGCTGTCTGAAGCAGATTACACAGGAAAAAGAATTCTGCTGGTCGAGGATAATGAGTTAAACAGAGAAATTGCTGTTGAAATTCTGCAGATGACCGGGGCGGAAGTGGAAACGGCAGAAAATGGAAAAATTGCAGTTGAAAAAGTAGAAGCTTCTCCGAAAGGCTTGTATGACCTTATTTTTATGGATATCCAAATGCCCGTCATGAATGGTTATGAGGCAACCGCAGCAATCAGGAGCCTTCCGGGTGAACAGGGAAAACTGCCGATTGTTGCCATGACTGCCAATGCTTTTGCAGAAGATGTACAGCTGGCCAAAAATACAGGCATGAATGGACATATCGCGAAACCGCTGGATATGAATAAGCTGAATGATGTTCTGGAAAACTGGCTGTAATTGTTTCCCAATTATTGAATTAATGATTTTATCAGGAAAGAATGAGGAAAATACGAGGATGAAAAAGGCAAAACAATGTCTGATAGCATTACTGTCAGGTGTGCTTTTAGCAATTACTGTTTTGTCTGGCTGTGGACAATCTCAAAAAGCAGTATCTAAAAATGACGATCACCTTACCGTGTATCTGTGGGAAAATCGTTTAATGAAAAATATTGTACCCTATATCCATGAGCAGTTTCCAGATCAGGATATTGAGTTTATTACCGGTAACAACGATACCGATTTATATAGCTATTTTGAGGAACATGGTGAACTGCCGGATATCATAACCGTACGTCGATTTTCTGGAAAAGATGCACAGGATCTGGAGCCATATCTAATGGATTTTGCTTCTTATGATGTGGTTTCCAGGTATTACTCCTATGCATTGCAATATTATAAAAATTCAAAAAATGAGATTCAGTGGCTTCCTATCTGCGGTATACCGCAGACGATTATTGCCAACAAGACATTGTTTGAACAGTATGGAATCAAGATACCGAAAAACTATAAGGAATATGCACAGGCATGCCAGCAATTTTATGATAATGGTATAAAACCGTATTCCCTGGATCTTGCAGAAGACTGGTCTGCTCATGAGGTGATTCAGACAGGTGCAATTGGGGAATTCATGAGTCTGGATGGAATCGAATGGAGAAGCTCAGCTGAAAGTGCATCAGGGGATATCGCGTTTGATGATGCGTTATGGAAACGTATTTTTTCAGAAACCAATACATTTTTGAAGGACTCACATTTTACAAGTGATGATATCAGCGTCGATATTAATACTGCAACGCAGATGTTCCTTGAGGGAAAAGCAGCAATGTTTCATGGTTATCCGGCACTTATGCAGGAATTTCAGGAACAGATGGATGCAGAATTAACTCGTATACCGTTTTTTTCACAGATTTCGGATGAAGCTTTTATAAATATGACCCCTTCTCTGAATATTGCATTTAACAAAGAACTGGAAAAAGATCAGGAAAAACTGGACCTGGCATTCGATGTCCTGGAGTGTATGATTTCAAAAGAAGGACAAACATTGATCGCAGATGGAAAGGGTGTAATTTCATTAAATGTAGATGTTCCAAACATGATGGAAGATGTACCTGGACTGGAAGATGAAATTAATAATAATTCTGTTTATATCCGATATTCTGCTCAAAAATCATTTGATGCCAGTCTTGAGGCTGTTCACGGATTATTGTCAGGGGAAATGGATGAAACACAGGCTTATGATGCTTTTCGCAGCACAATGAACAGTAAGGATTCAAAAGGAAAAAACACAATAAATTTTGAAAATGAATATTCCATTTCGCTAAATGATAAAAACGGTCGTGATGCGGCATCTTCTATTTTAACTACGATTAGAGAAGAAAATGATGCTCAGCTGGCTTTGACACCATATTATTATTTTACTTCCTCCATTTACAAAGGGGAGTGTACCTGCAGCCGGGTTGGTCTGATGACAGCAAAGAGTTCAGATACACCATTATACCTGGCAAAAATCAATGGCAAAGAGATTTATGAACTTGCGGAGAAATATCTTGCTGATTCTGATGAGAAATTCCATATAACCAATAAATATGAATTACCAATTGCATCCGGTATGAAAATAATCGTCAGGCAGGAGGAAAACGGATTCTCATTAAAGGACATAGAAGTAAATAAGAAAAAAATAGACAAAGACAAGGAGTGCTCTATTCTTCTTACAGAAACCACAATGTCTGTTTTGAAAAAAATAAATCCGGAATGTGAGATCAGGCAGCTTGGAAACACAACATTATCAAGTGCATGGACCACAGCGATGGCAAACGGACAGCAGCCGTCAGCACCGGAAGATTATATAGAGGTTGAAAAATAAAAGTGGGAACAGAACAGGCGAAAACAAAAAGAAAAAAGATGATAGTACCATTGTTCTTTTTAATTCTTATCTTTTTAAACTTAATTTTTGTAAAGCTCCTTTTGAACAGGATGAACAGCTATATCGCAGAAAACGGGAAAAGCAGTATGGGAGCAGTTGTTGAACAGATACAGCAGACCTATGATCTGCAGGTGAATGGATACTACAGTCGGCTGCATATGCTTGAGGATTTTCTTACTCAAGAGGGAGTGAGATCTATTGAACTGGATAGAAACAAGAAGTTCTTTGAGGCATGGCAGAAAGAATCTGAAAGTACACTTATATTTCTCCAGGAAAATGGAAAGGCAATAACCACTGATGGAACAAAACTTCGGGTTGACATGCCAAGTAAACTTTTGTTGGATTTGAGGAACGGATATAATATTGGAAAATTGGTTTCTCTTGATTACAACCAGAAGAAAAAAGATGGTTATCTGGTTGCAATTCCATGTCAGGAATATACGATTAAGGGGGAAACTTATACGGCAATTGGAACCTTGTATGATCATTCAAAATTAGATTCCATGTTAAGTGTGAAAAGCTATAACGGGAATGCGTATCTGTTTATGCTGGATAACGACGGAAATATTACTTATACAAATCAGAAAGAAGATAAATTTTTCAGGAACTATTTCTTGTTAAAGCATTTAAAAGGAGATCAGGCTATCACTGAGGAAGAGGCTGATTCTCTTCAAAAAAAGCTGGATGGCAGAGAACAGGGGGTAGAACTTGTGGAAAGTGACAAACCTTACTATCTGGGATACTGTCCGATAGAAAATAATAACACCATGCTGATTTGTATTGTAGAAAAAAGTGTTGTAGATAATGTACTAAGAGACTATCAGAAAACAATAGTGTTTGAAACAATACTCATGGCAGGTTTTATACTTTTGCTTTTTGCCGGATTATTCTACAGTATTTCCAGACGCAGTCTTGCTGAGCAAAAAGCTGAATACGAAAAAAGAAATAATGAGATTCAGACGCAGGCAATGAAGGATATGGAGGAGTCCAATAAAAAACTGAAAAAAGCAAAGGACATTACAACGGAAGCCTTGCAGACCGCTGAAAATGCAAATAAGGCGAAAACGGATTTCCTGTCCAATATGTCACATGATATTCGTACACCAATGAATGCAATTATCGGCATGACATCATTGATCAGACATGATGCCGGTAATAAAGCGAAAGTAATAGAGTATGCAGATAAAATAGACATTTCATCACAGCATCTGTTAGGAATCATTAATAATGTTCTGGATATGAGCAAAATTGAGGCAGGAAAAACAGTTTTTAAGTATACCGATTTTTCCATCTTGGATTTTATTACAGAACTCAATACCATATTCCATTCACAGATAGACGAAAAAAATCAGACTCTTACAATCATAAAAGAAAACATCCGGCACGAGTGGGTGAACGGAGATCAGGTTCATCTGATGCAGATTTTCAGCAACTTGGTTTCTAATGCAGTGAAGTACACGCAGGAAGGTGGAAAAATTCAGTTTCTGGTAGAAGAATGTGAGACAAAATCATCTGTCTACGCAAAGTACCGTTTCTTAGTCAGCGATAATGGCATGGGAATGTCGGCAGATTTCAAAGATACAATTTTTGATGCTTTTACTCGTGCTGAAAGTTCTATGACGAATAAGATACAGGGAACTGGTCTTGGAATGGCTATTACCAAAAATCTGGTTGAAGCAATGGGAGGCACTATTGATGTGGAGAGTGAACTGGGCCAGGGAAGCTGTTTTGAGGTTCTTATAGATCTGAGAATAGCAGAAGATAGATTTGTTTCTTCAGCAGAACAGGCAGAAAAGGATGAACCGGCTGGCAATGTCCTGAAAGGAATGAGGTTTCTGTGTGCAGAGGACAATGAGCTGAATGCAGAAATCCTGATGGAATTGTTAAAGATTGAGGGTGCAGAGTGTACAATCTGTGAAAATGGTAAAAGGGTCTTAGAGGCATTTGAGCAGTCTGCTCCGGGGGATTATGACATGATCCTGATGGATGTGCAGATGCCGGTTATGAATGGTTATGAGGCAACAAAAGCAATCCGAAGAAGCTCCCATGAACTGGCAAAGACAATTCCAATCATTGCTATGACCGCCAATGCGTTTTCTGAGGATATTCAGCATTCTCTGGCAGCCGGTATGAATGCCCATGTTTCAAAACCGGTTGAGATGAAGGTACTGGAAAAGACGATCAGAAGCATAAAATCCGGCGGGGGGCACCGAAATGCAGCTCATTGAACAGTGACAAATGGATATGGAAAAGAGCTGATGAAAGAATCTGGCATTGCCAGAACTTTCAATCAGCTCTTTTTTATCATCAGTTCCCTCTTGACATTTTTTCATTTCCTGCTATACTTATCAAAGATAATTACTAAAGATAACTAAATTTCAAGAAGAAAGGACCATTTTCCATGACACAGGAAAAATTAAAGCAGTTCCTGGATGCGTGTTTTGATGCAAAGCGTCTGATCGAGAAGCTCCCGGACCTGCCGGACGGTATGAAGCCGCGGCAGGTGCATGTGCTGGATGCGGTGAATGAGATTCAGAAAAAGCAGGGCTTCTGCCGCGTCAGCGACATCAGCAGCTATATGAACACAACGCTGCCGAGCATCACCAAGCTGGTGCAGGAACTGGAGGAGAGAAATCTTCTCGTGAAACAGGCGGATGAAAAAGATAAGCGCGTGATCAACCTGACACTGACCGAAGAGGGAAAAGAGTTTGTGGAACTCCGCGTGACGCACTTTCACGGGGAATGGGCATCCCGCCTGCCAGATCTGGACGACGCGGTGGTGGACGAATTTGTGCATGCAATCACACGGATGCAGGAAACGATGCCGGGAATAAAAGGAGTGAAAAACAATGGCAAAAGAAAATAAGAAAGAAGTATCGTTTGTAGAGGGACCGATTTTCCAGTCCCTGATCCGTTTTGCGCTGCCGGTGCTCGGCGCGCTGATTCTGCAGGCGGCTTACGGTGCGGTCGACCTTCTCGTGGTCGGCTGGTTCGGCGATGCGTCGAGTATTTCCGCTGTCGGAACCGGAAGCAGCTTCATGCAGATGGTAACATTTATCATCACCAGCCTTGCGATGGGTTCGACCGTTATGATCGGCCAGCACATCGGCGAGGGCAAGCCGGATAAGGCCGGCAAAACCGTGGGAACCTCGATTGTTCTGTTCGCCATCATCGGTGTCGCCATGACGGTGATTCTGGAGCTGTTCGCAGGTCCGATCGCCAATATTTTACAGGTCCCGGCGGAGTCTTTTGACAAAACCGTCCTCTACCTGCGGATCTGTTCCGGCGGTATTCTGATCATCATCACGTACAACGTCATAAGCAGCGTGCTTCGCGGAATCGGTAATGCAAATCTGCCGCTTTTATTCGTCGGCATCGCCTGCGCAGCCAATATTGCCGGAGATCTGTTCTTCGTCGGTGTGCTGAAACTGGACGTTGCGGGAGCAGCGCTTGCGACGGTTCTGGCGCAGCTGATTTCTGTCATCGCCTCCATGGGTGTGTTGAAAAAAGGCAATCTGCCGATTGAATTCAAAAAAGAAGACTGCCGCATCGACCATGACGAGCTGAAGAAAGTCCTGAACGTCGGTGTGCCGATCGCGCTGCAGGAGACGACCGTACAGATTTCCTTCCTTGTGATCAACTCGATCATCAACGGCATGGGTCTGATGCCGTCCGCCGGATACGGTGTGGCGCAGAAGCTGACCTCATTCATCATGCTGATCCCGTCCTCTGTGATGCAGTCTGTGTCAGCATTCGTGGCACAGAACACCGGAGCCGGAAAGAAAGACCGCGCGTGGAAGGGCTTCCTCACCGCAATCGCAACGGGCTGCTCTCTTGGAGTTGTGATTTTCTGCATCGGTTTCTTCGGTGGAAGTGTCATCTCCAGAATCTTCACGAGCGATCCGGCCGTTATCGAGCAGAGCGCCGCTTACCTGCGCGGTTTCGCACCGGAATGTATTCTGACCTGTGTGCTGTTCAGCAGCATCGGATACTTCAACGGCCGCGGCATCAGCATCCCGGTTATGATCCAGGGAATCACCTCCGCCTGCCTGATCCGTATTCCGCTGGCGCTGTTCTTCTCACACCTGCCGAATACGAACCTGACCTTCGTCGGCATGTCCACCCCGATCACAACCGTATACGGCATCTGCTTTTTCCTGATCTGCTTTGCACGGTTAAAGAAAAAAGGGCAGATGTAATTGAATCAAACATAACAGAACTGCCTGGGAAACGGCACGGAGCGATCCGCCGTTTCCCAGGCAGTTTTTGGTATTGTTTGTCCGGAACTTTTTTGATACAATACAGACAGAAAGAGCGGAACCCTGTTCAGAAGGGACAGAACAGACGGAAAGGGGAAGAGGAGTGGATAACAGAGAAATCATCAATGAGACACTGGTCCATCTGTTTCACGAGATACAAAAACTGGAAGAAGAGGCGATCATCACCGAGGATTTCAAGGATCTGACGAACAACGATATGCACATCATAGAAGCCGTCGGCCTGGAGGGCGGCAATATGTCATCGATCGCGGCAAAGCTCGACATCACGGTCGGATCGCTGACAACGTCGATGAACAGTCTGGTGAAAAAAGGCTACACCGAGCGGGAGCGCAGCGAGAAGGACCGCCGGATCGTCTACATCCACCTGACCGGAAAGGGACGGCAGGCATTCCATCATCACGCAAAATTCCACGAGCAGATGACGGATGCCGTGATGGCGGAACTCGGAGAAGAGGAAGTGCAGGTGCTCGGGAAAACGCTGAAAGCGCTGACGGACTTCTTTCGGTCATATAAAAAATAGAAACAAAAAGGCTTTTGCAGCCGGGACAGAATCAGAAAAATCTGTCCGGTATGCAAAAGCCTTTTTCGCATGGAAACGCATAGAAAAATGCTATTTTTCTACGCCGTTCTTCTCACAGATATCCGCGAGCACACACCGTTCACAGTGCGGTGTCGTCCGCGCAGTACAGACCTCGCGTCCGTGCTCCACAAACCGGTGGCAGAGCGAGCTTCCTTCTTCCGGCGGCACAATTTTCCAGAGTGCCATCTCCACCTTCTTCGGATCCTTGCAGTCATGCACGAGTCCGATGCGGTTGCACAGCCGGATGCAGTGCGTATCCGTCACAATCGCAGGCTTTTTGAATACATCGCCCATAATCAGGTTCGCACTTTTCCGTCCCACGCCCGGGAGCTTCAAAAGTGCGTTAAAGTCATCCGGCACCTGGCTGTGGTACTCGTCGCGCAGCATGCGCATGCAGGCGTTGATGTCGCGTGCCTTGCTCTTTCCAAGACCGCACGGCCGCACAATTTCCTCGATTTCCTCCGGTGTCGCGTTTGCCAGCGCATCGATATCAGGATACTTTGCGTAGAGATCCTCCACCACAACATTGACCCGCGCATCGGTGCACTGTGCGGCCAGGCGGACACTGACGAGCAGCTTCCACGCCTGGTCATAGTCAAGCGTACAGTCGGCGTCAGGATATTCTTGTTTCAAACGTTCAATGACGGCAAGCGCCAGTTCTTCTTTTGTCATCGTGTTAAACTCCCATTCTCAAAGATATTAAAACAGCGAAAGCTATCAGGATCCTTTCTCGCGTGCTGCCTTCCGAAGCTGCAGCGGCGTCGTGTGAAACCGCTCGCGGAAGAGGCGGTGAAACAGCTTATCGTTTGTAAAACCATGCTTTTCCGCGAGCGTGCCGACCGGCAGATCCGTGGCGATCAGGTCTCGGTAGATGCGGGAAAGACGGTAGGAATTCAAGTATTCCAGATACGTCGTTTCCATGTTCTGGCGGAAGAACCGGCAGAAATATTCCGGCTGCAGCGAGACAACATCGGCAGCCTCCTTCAGCGTAATCGGCCGCTGGTAATTTTCCTGCGTGTACGTCAGAATCGTATCGAGCCGTGTCTGCGTCCGGGAGCTCATCGGGTGGTGCGCAAGCGGGCTCTTCTCGGAAAATTTCGTGTAGAGCAGATCGAGAAACGTAAAAAGCTCCCGCTGGAACGTCAGCAGATAGCCGTCGGGCATTTCCTCATGAAGCTGCATCATCGAAAGCAGAAGACGCCGGAGCTGGCTGATATTTTTCTGCACTTCCGGATTCGTACTGTCGTAGTCAATCGAGAACCAGAGCTGTGACGGATCAGGCAGATAGTTCGCAAGGAACGCATCCGGAATCTGCATCAGAATCGAGCGGTTTCCCGTGGACGGACAGCGCGCCGTGTGGATACGCCCGGAATTGATCAGCAGAAATTGACCCGGAAGGACGGTCTTTGTGCGGTCCGAGAGCGTGACAATGGAGGAACCCTCCAGAATATAAATAATTTCCAGCGCGTCGTGCCAGTGCGGCGGCGAAAAACTGCCGAAATCGTCGGTTACACGAAATTCGATGCTGCGGTTCGGCTGCAGCGTGATGTGTTCCTGGCGTGTCTGGCGCGGCAGATGATCTTTGCGTGGCATAAAAAACTCCTTTTTTGTTCAACTTAGTGTATCACTATCTTATCACGAAACCCCCGAATTGGGTATAGCAATTTTTGTATGAAGTTGTTATAATAAATGAACACAAAGCCACGTCACATACGGCTTCGTGCAAACTCAATCTAAAGAAAAGTGAAGGAAGAAAACGTATGTATCAAGTATGGAGTAATTTTTTAAATCCCGGCCAGATCGCCATGCTGGGAATCGTGGTCACCTTTCTGCTGACCTTTCTGGCGTTAAAGCATCCATTTTCCTTTCTGCCGAGCGATCACGGCAGAGAATTTGCCGTAAACGGCGGCCTCTCCCGCGGAAAACTGCGCGGCGTCGGCCTCGTGATCGTCATCTGTTTCCTGATCGGAAGCGTATTGTTCCTGCCTCTTGGCGCCGAGTATGTGATCTACGCGATCCTGCTCGTCTGCATCATGCTGAGCGGCTACCTCGATGATGCATCCGAAACCCCGTGGAGCGATTACAAAAAAGGCGCGATTGACCTCGTCATCTCCATTGTGACCGTCATCACCTTTGTGAATTACAATTCCACCACGATCTACTTCGGAAGCATGTCCCTTACCATTCCGAAAGTGGTCTACATAATCCTCGGCATCATCCTGATCTGGATTTCGATCAACGTTACAAACTGTTCCGACGGTGTCGACGGACTCTGCGCGAGCCTTTCCTGCGTGGTCATCTTCGCGTTCAGTATGATTTTCCACGATGTCCTTGGAAGCTTCACCGTAGCCAATTACCTGTTCGTGGCAGCGCTTCTCGCGTACCTGTATTTCAATACCTCGCCGAGCAGCATGCTGATGGGCGACGCCGGTTCGAGAGCACTTGGCTTCTACATCGCCATCCTTGCCATGCAGTCCCGCCATCCGTTCTTATATCTGCTGATGGCAGGCGTGATGATCGTCGACGGAGGAATCGGCCTTGTCAAAGTATTTTTACTCCGTTTCCTGAAAATCGCGATCCTCAAAAATACAAGAACACCGCTGCATGACCATGTCCGCCTGAAATACAAATGGTCCGACAGTCAGGTTGTGATCCGCTTTGTGATCCTGCAGATCCTGCTGGCAGTTGTTGCCTATCTGATTGTGGCATAAAGAAAAAACAAAAGAAGAAAGATGGGAGTGTGTCCCGGCAAAAGTAATTGGAAATGCAACAGGATACTTTTGCGGGACACACTCCCGTTTTGCATATTGGAACCAGAAAAAGGTTCAAACCGGAAAAAAGATAATATCGCCGTATTTTTTCACAGAATCCTCCCTGTTTTCGACAGGAAAAGTGTGGTAGGATAAAATTACCAAAAAACGTCAGCCTGAAACAGGAATTCTGTAAAAAATGATGAAAAGAGAGTGCTTTTCATCCTCTGTTTCGGGCGCATCAAATCAGGAGGTAATGAAAAGATGAAATTCACAGAAGGTTACTGGCTTCCGAGTGAAAAAGCAAATGCATCCCATGCAATGCAGGCTTATGAAGTAGAGCAGATTCCAGGCGGTATGCGTATCCTGGCTACCACACGTCCGATCGAGCACAGAGGCATGACCCTGAACCTGCCGACCATCACCGTTGAGTTCGTAGCACATACACCGGACACCATCTCCATGGAGGCATGGCACTACGAAGCCTACGACAACAAAGTTCCGTCCTTCGACAAAACAGAGAGCGTATACGAGGACGTAACTGTAACGATCAACGAGGATGAGGCAGTTCTTGATACCGGAAGCGTACAGGTCCGCGTACAGAGAAAAGGTGTCTTTGCTTACACCTTCGAGGCAGATGGAAAAGTTCTGACCGGAAGCGGCTTCCGCAACCTTTCCTATATCAGATGGGACCGTCAGCAGAGCACCATGCTGCCAGCCCAGAATTACATGACCGAAAAATATCAGCCATATATGGTAAGCGAGCTCTCCCTTGGCGTCGGCGAGTGCGTATACGGCCTTGGCGAGAGATTTACTCCATTCGTAAAAAACGGACAGGTTGTAGACACCTGGAACGAGGACGGCGGTACGGCATCCGAAATCGGCTACAAATGCGTACCGTTCTACATGACAAACAACGGCTACGGTATTCTCGTTGACAGTACCGACAACGTTTCTTTCGAAGTAGCAAGTGAAAAAGTAGAGTATGTCGGCTTCTCCGTACCGGGCGAAAGAATCAAATACTATCTGTTCCACGGACCGTCACCGAAGAAGATCATGAACGAGTACACCGCGCTGACCGGACGCCCGGCACTTCCTCCGGCGTGGTCCTTTGGTCTGTGGCTGTCCACATCCTTTACCACAAACTACGACGAAGAGACTACCACATCCTTCATCGAGGGAATGGAAAAGAGAAATATTCCGCTGAGCGTTTTCCACTTCGACTGCTTCTGGATGCACGAATTCCACTGGTGCGATTTTGAGTGGGACAAGAAATGCTTCCCGGATATTCGCGCAACCTTAAAGAAATATCACGACAAAGGTCTTCACATCTGTGCATGGATCAACCCGTATATTGCACAGGGAACCGCATTCTTCAAAGAAGGCGCTGCAAACGGCTATCTGCTGCAGAGAGCAGACGGAAAAGGCGTATGGCAGACCGACAACTGGCAGGCAGGTATGGGCCTTGTGGACTTTACCAACCCGGATGCGGTTAAATGGTATACCGATAAACTGAGAACTGTTCTGGACTGCGGCGTAGACTGCTTTAAGACCGACTTCGGCGAGAGAATCCCGGTTGACGTTGTTTACCACGACGGAAGCGATCCGCAGGCAATGCACAACTACTATACATACCTGTACAACCAGGCAGTATTCAGCCTGTTAAAAGAAGTAAAAGGTGAGAACGAGGCAGTTCTGTTTGCAAGAAGTGCAACAGCAGGAAGCCAGAAATTCCCGGTACACTGGGGCGGCGACTGCTCTGCAAACTATCCGTCCATGGCAGAAACGCTGCGCGGCGGCCTTTCCTTCGCCATGAGCGGCTTCTCCTTCTGGAGCCATGATATCTCCGGATTCGAGAGCACCGCAACACCGGATCTGTACAAGAGATGGTGCGCATTTGGACTGATGTCTACCCACAGCCGTCTGCACGGATCCACAAGCTACCGTGTGCCGTGGCTGTTCGACGAAGAGTCCTGCGACGTAGTAAAATTCTTCACCAACCTGAAATGCTCGCTGATGCCGTACATTTTCCAGAAATCTGTAGAGGCACACGAGGAAGGAACCCCGGTAATGCGCCCGATGGTATTCGAGTTCATGAACGACCCGGCCGTTCCGTATCTGGATCAGCAGTACATGTTAGGTGATGCCCTTATGGTTGCACCGGTATTCCGCGAGGATAAAGTTGCACAGTACTACCTGCCGGAAGGCACCTGGACTGAGCTTCTGACCGGCGAGACAAAAGAGGGCGGAAGATGGTATCAGGGAACCTACGACTACTTCTCCATGCCGCTGTATGTAAGAGAGAACAGCATCGTAGTAAGAGGAAACTGCGACACCAAACCGGATTACGACTACGCTGACCACGCAACTGTTTGCGTATATCAGTTAAAAGACGCAGCCGAGACAAAAGTTCCGGATATCCACGGAAACAATGTATTCACCGTAAAAGCAGTGAAAGACGGCGACACAGTGAAAGTATCCGTAGAAGGTGCACATACGGAACTCAAAGTAGAAGTATTCGTCGGAAACGAGAAGAAAGAAGCTGTACTCGCAGCAGATGCGAACGAAGTTGTTGTTGCATAAGCATCGGAATGTAAGAATATAGGGAGAGGCACGGAAAAGCAAATTGTTCTGTGACCTCTCTTTTCAAAAAAGGAGAATAAAACAATGCGTTTTCAGACAAAAAATGGTGTGTTAATTGCACAGGCAAACGGAGAAACACTGCGGATTGAGCCGTGGGGAAAAGATTCCTTACGTGTCCGCGCAACCATGCTTCCAGAATTTTCCGGAAAAGACTGGGCGCTGACCGAAGTGCCGGAAAAAACAGAGGCAAAAGCAGAGCAGTTTGAGGTCGATCATCTGGAAATCGACGGATCGATGGGAAAAAGAACCAGCGCATCCATCACCAATGGAAAAATCCGTGCTGTGGTCAACTTTGCAGGAGTTATCACCTTCTACAAAGAAGAACAGGAAATTTTAAGAGAATATCACCGTTGCTACGACGGAACGATCAGCAAAGAGAGCCGCTGCTTAAAAACGGTCAACCGTGAGTGGAAAGGTGTGATCGGCGGAAGCGAATACAGCCTGAACCTGAAATTTGAGAGCAACGACGAAGAGAAGATTTTCGGAATGGGCCAGTATCAGCAGAAATACATGGATCTGAAGGGATGCACCCTGGAGCTGGCGCAGCGGAACTCCCAGATCAGCGTACCATTCGCCGTATCCAGCTTAGGATATGGTATGCTGTGGAACAATCCGGCTGTCGGACAGGTAACCTTCGGAAAGAACTACACCGAATGGACTGCACGCTCGACCAAAGATATGGACTACTGGCTGACCGCAGCCGATACACCGAAAGAGATCCTGGAAAATTACACCGCAGTGACCGGCCGCGCGCCGAAATTCCCGGAGGACCGTATGGGCCTGTGGCAGTGCAAGCTGCGCTACCGTACGCAGGAGGAAGTGCTTGAAGTGGCACGCCGCTACCAGAAGGAAGGCATCAAAATCGATCAGATTGTCATCGATTTCTTCCACTGGACCGTACAGGGCGACTGGAAATTCGATGAAAAATACTGGCCGGATCCAAAAGCCATGGTGGACGAACTGCATTCCATGGGAATCAAAGTTATCGTTTCCGTATGGCCAAGCGTAGACCGGAAGAGCGAGAACTTCTGGCCGATGCTGGACCGCGGCCTGCTGATTAAAACAGAGCGCGGCGCCCTGCAGACGTATGATTTCCAGGGGGACTGCGTGGAAATCGATGTGTTCAACCCGGAAACCAGAAAATACGTCTGGGAAGTCTGCAAGAAAAACTATTATGATTTTGGAATCGATGCCTTCTGGCTGGACAACTCAGAACCGGATTTCGGCGTTTACGATTTCGATCATTACCGCTATATCGACGGACCGGCTCTTTCCTGCAGCAATATCTATCCGCAGCTGTACAGCCGTGTCTTCTATGACGGCATGAAAGCAGAAGGAGAAGAAAATATTGTAAACCTGCTTCGCTGCGCCTGGGCCGGAAGTCAGAAATACGGAAATGTTGTATGGTCCGGCGATGTGCCGAGTACCTTTGAAGCCTTCTATGATCAGCTCCAGGCCGGCCTTAATATGGGTCTTGCCGGCATTCCGTGGTGGACAACCGATATCGGCGGCTTTATGACAGATGATGTCAATGACCCGGATTTCCAGCAGCTTCTGATCCGATGGTATGAGTTTGCCGTTTACTCTGCTGTTCTCCGTATGCACGGCGACCGCGGACCGCACAACATTCCACCGCTCGATGACCGTGACTTTGGCGGCGGCTATCTGTATACCGGCCAGTCCAATGAATTGTGGAGCTATGGAGAAGAAAATTACCGGATCATGAAGAAATATTACGACATCCGCATCAGCATGCACGATTACATCAAACAGCTGTATGACGAGGCATCCGAAAACGGTTCTCCGCTGATCCGTACCATGTTCTATGAGTTCCCGGATGACAAAAAATGCTGGGAGCTGCAGGATCAGTATATGTTCGGAAGCGAATACCTGGTAGCGCCGATTTTCCATCTGAACGAGTTTGAGCGTGAAGTATATCTTCCGGAAGGACGCTGGGAAGACACCAGAGACGGAAAAGTGTACGAAGGCGGACAGACTATCCGTGCCGCTGCACCGATCGATTCGATTCCGGTATTTAAGAAAATGGCATAAGATCGTGTAAAAAGGTCAAAAAAGAAAACAGTACAGAAGACACACACAGCGTGGGGACTTTTCTGTACTGTTTTCTTTTCGACTCTAACTGCGCATCAGATATCCATATTTGCGCATCTGTCGGCGTATGATTTGCTCAACACGCTGGCGGATTTCCAGAGGGTAGTAATCGGCCAGAGAAGCCAGTTCCGTGCAGACATCTTTTGGCGTAAAGGAAAAGTGAAGCTGGATACCGTATAATTCCTCCGCAGCATCCAGCTGTGTATCAAAATCAGAGCTGAAAGGTTTGGCTTCGATGCGTTCTATACAGACATCCATCGGCAGATCCAGAGGATAGTCATTGCTAATGTCTGCAAACAGGCATAAACCCTGATCGAATAGAGGACTTGGAGAATATTGCTCTGTTTCTGTATCATATAGAACAGCGATGTTGTTGGTGTGCCGGTCTTCGTTTAGAAAGAAGGCATCAATTTCCAGCATAGCGGTCAGATATGCACCGAAATTCTGAATTCCCGTCATGTGTTCCATCTGATCTGCCAGAAAACGAATGCGTTCCGCCGGTTCTGAAAAAGCAGCAAGCGTGATTGCCAGACTGTCTCCGGTATTCTGGCGGTACAGTTTTTCCAATGGGATCAGCATCTGATTTGCTTTTAGAAAATCAGGACTGGAACAGCCACTGCGGAGAGTGCCGCGGTATGCAATCCGAACAGGCTGATACAGGACAAACGGATGGGAAAGAGTGCTTTTTTGCAGTAAATGAGACACCAGTGTCTCCGAGAGTCCCTCATATCCCATATAGTCGGATTTGTACCAGATATTACCGATTTTCCACTTGAGCTGGTCCCCTTTTGAGGTGTGATCTGTTTTTTTGACAGGCAGCTGATGATCAAGACGGATCTGTTCCATGGCGTGCCTCCTTATTTTTCAGAATCAGGAGCCATTGCTCGTCACCGGCCATTCGCCCATCTGTTTTTTCAATGATAAGCAGCGGATCATAAAAGGGAAGTCCCATTTCTTTTAAAATGTCTTTGGCATGATCGCGTGTTTTGGGAAAACAGCGGCTTTCCAGAAACCAGGTAAAATCATCCCAGGTCGGATGCTCCACAACGCCAAAGGCACGAAGCGGAATTTTTTTTGTGTAATTCTGGATTGCAATTTTCTCATGACGGAAGTCGATATCAATCGTTGTGCAAAGCTGATCGCGGTAAAGAAAACACATCCGCGTTTTGACATCGGGATCCGTGCTGAAACAGTGAGCACGGGCAATTTGATTGTATACCGTCTGCCTGCTGACCTGAAAGGTGCGCGCGATCTCGGCAATACTTTTTCCCTGCTGCTGCATGGCAGCCATCTGAATGATTTGTGGCAGCGAAAAAGCAGGTTTTCTTCCAGCTGCATGGCGCAGTGCTTCTTTTTTCGCTAACTGCTGGTATTGTTTCGCGTCTTTGGAAAGCTTGCGCAGCTCCTTTGGGTCCGTTGTTCCAAAGATCTCGTAAATCTGTTGCTCAAATGTGTTTTTCATGCAATCACCTCGTTTCTGCCATTACTGTATCACAGAGATCTGAAAGCGTCAAGAAATCATTTATTGACAAAAAACGAACTGATTGAGAAAAGTTACGGCTCGCAGATGTCTGAGAACAGCAATCATGGCGATGAAAGAACTTCCCTGCAGTGCAGGCAAAAGCTTGGCAGAAAAAAGCAAAGGCAGACCCCATTCTGCGTGAAAAACTGCTTCAGACAAGGGAAAATCCGAATCCAATCCACGCATTCTGCGAAATCTGCCATGCCTATGACGTTTCCATCTATGAAATGGATCTTGCCATGGCAGGTGAAGAATTTTACGCAGAAATCAAACGCAGCACCAATGGCGGCGGAGAAAATTCCCCGGCGCTTGAAGGGGAAGATGACTTCTATGAGCTGTTTCTGGCAGCGTTAGAAAATATATGATTTTTTGCGAAGAATGTAAGTATTGATGAGTGTGGAAAGCTGCATGGACAGTGCCTGATGAACCTGCGAAGGGCTTGCCATGTCGTAGACGACACCGTCAAAAACTTTGAAGCGTTTCTCTTCTGGAAGCATTTCATACTGTTCCAGCGTGACTTTTTCGAGCTGTGGTTGAAGAACTGGCGTCATAAAATACACATCTTTTCCCAAAAATGAAATGAAATCGCTTAAAATTCTTTCTTTAAATGTTCTGCGAGAATCGTATCGTAATCGCCTTCGATTTCCTCATCGCGCCCTGCATACCGCAGATTGGTCTCCACGCCGACCGGCTCCACATCGTCTGCAAATTCCCAGATATGATACCGCAGACCGCGGTGCTCAAAGTCGATGCTTCCGCAGTTGTCCTCTTCCGTATAGGAAAACGTGATTTTTTTCTCGTTTAAGACAGATTGAATTTGTGTCATATGCATAAAGCGTGATACCTCCGATTTTGTAGTTATCTGGAATAAAAAACAGCTACATTTGTTTACATTAGTATAGAACAGGGCGGGAGAAAATTCAATCGAAATTCTGGTCAGAATCATCGCAGCAGCTCTCACACGCGGTGTGCAGAGACAGCACGGGGTCGGAACGACCATCAAACATTACGCCTGCAACAATCAGGAAGAAAACCGCCGCGGCGTATCGAGCATCGTCTCCGAGCGCGCTCTGCGTGAGATCTATCTGAAGGGCTTCGAAATTGCAATCAAAGAATCCCAGCCAAAGGCGATCATGACCTCCTACAACAAGGTAAACGGTGTCCACACCGCCAACAGCTACGATCTGTGCACAACCGCTGCAAGAAAGGAATGGGGCTTTGCCGGCATCATCATGACAGACTGGACCACAACAAACGCCGACGGAGGCTCCTCTGCCGCAAAATGCATTGCTGCCGGAAACGATCTTGTGATGCCGGGAACCGAAACCGACCGCCGCGAAATCCTGGATGCGCTGAGTGCCGAAAATGACCAGTATCTCGAGGAAAAAGACCTGACCGCCTGTGCCCAGAGAATCCTGGAAATGATTTTTACTTCCAATTCATATGAATAATGCGGCGTTTTCAGGGATAAAATAACATCAGAAATAGCTGCCGCCTCTTCGCAAAGCAAAATTTTCCATGCGGGCTTTGAATGTTACAGTTCGCTGAGATGCAGTGAACTGTAACATTCAAATAGTTGGGCAATTTCACGATTGAAATTTCCCATAACATGTATTAGAATATAAATGATATCAATAAATACGAGGACGTGAAAAGAATGTCAGGATTAAGTAACACACAATATTTTAAAGTAAAAACAGAGCCGGAGATTCAGGTAAAAGAGGTACTCGAAACCGTTTACAACGCCATGGTAGAAAAAGGGTATAATCCAGTCAACCAGATCGTAGGCTATATCATGTCAGGCGACCCGACGTACATCACAAGCTTTAAGGGGGCCAGAAGCCTGATCATGAAAGTAGAGCGTGATGAACTGGTAGAGGAACTGTTAAAAGAGTACATCAAAAATGAATCCTGGAAGTGAGCGTAATTACTATGAGAATAATGGGATTAGATTACGGCTCAAAAACAGTAGGGGTGGCAGTCAGCGACGCCCTGGGTCTTACTGCGCAGGGAATCGAAATTGTCCGCAGAAAATCGGAGAATAAGCTGCGTCAGACGCTGGCCCGGATTGAAGAGATAGCAAAAGAGTACGGCGTGGAAAAAATCGTACTCGGCTTCCCGAAACATATGAACAACGACATCGGAGAGCGGGCCGAAAAATCTCTCGAGTTCAAAGAAATGCTGGAGAGACGGACAGGTCTGCCCGTTGTCATGTGGGACGAGCGGCTGACAACGGTCGAAGCAGACCGCACCATGATGGAAACCGGAATCCGCAGGGAAAACCGCAAGGAGTACGTAGATATGATTGCAGCTGTTTTTATCCTGCAGGGATATCTGGACTATCTTTCCCATCAGAAGGAATCACAGGAAAACTGAACAAAGGAATATTGTATGGAAAAAATAACATTTGTAACAGATGATGGCGGCAAAGAAGAATTTTACGTGGAGGAGCAGACCAGAATCAACGGAGTCAACTATATTCTGGTATCCGATTCAAAGGACGATGAGGCAAATGCCTATATTCTGAAGGATATCTCCACCGATACCGACGCAGAGGCAGAGTATGTTATGGTAGAAGACGACACCGAATTCGATGCCGTTTCCGGCGTATTTGCTTCCATGTTGGATGACGAGGCAGACATCACCTATTGAACCAGCCGTTTTGAAGCCATACCGGGACGCAGACGAAGCGGGACCGGGACAGCGCTTTAAAGGGCAAATCCTGCAGGTGCGGGACATGCTCCATCAGCCTGAAGTGACGCTCAGGGGATGCGTGCGTGAAGCCGTACCGGTAACGGAATCGTTTGGAAAACATGCGCGGAGGTGCTATTTGAAAAAGAATAATGGAAGTAAATTAAAAATTATACCGCTTGGCGGTCTGGAACAGATCGGTATGAACATCACCGTTTTCGAGTATGAGGACAGTATCATCGTCGTAGACTGCGGACTTGCATTCCCGGAAGACGACATGCTCGGTATCGACCTGGTCATCCCGGATGTAACATATCTGAAAGAAAACATCGACAAAGTCAAAGGCTTCGTCATCACCCACGGCCACGAGGACCATATCGGAGCCCTGCCTTACATCTTAAAAGAAGTGAACGTGCCGGTCTACGCCACCAAACTGACGATTGGCCTGATCGAAAACAAATTAAAGGAGCACAACCTGCTCCGCACCACAAAACGGAAAATCATCAAACACGGACAGTCCATCAACCTGGGCGCATTCCGCATTGAGTTTATCAAAACAAACCACAGTATTGCCGATGCAGCAGCACTGGCAATCTACTCCCCGGCTGGCATCATCGTCCACACCGGAGACTTCAAAGTCGACTACACACCAGTCTTTGGTGATGTCATCGACCTGCAGAGATTCGCAGAGATCGGAAAGAAAGGCGTTCTGGCACTGATGTGCGACAGTACCAATGCAGAGCGGCCTGGCTTTACCATGTCCGAGCGGACCGTAGGAAAGACGATCGACGGCCTGTTTGCCGAGCATCAGAATTCCCGAATCATCATCGCAACCTTCGCATCGAACGTCGACCGTGTGCAGCAGATCATCAACTCTGCTTATAAATACGGCCGTAAAGTTGTCATCGAAGGCCGCAGTATGGTCAACATCATCTCCATCGCGCAGGAGCTGGGCTACATCAATATCCCGGAAAATACCCTGATCGATGTGGAGCAGATGAAAAACTACACCGGCGAGCAGCTTGTCCTGATCACCACCGGAAGCCAGGGCGAGTCCATGGCAGCACTGTCCCGTATGGCGGCACACCTGCACAAAAAGATCTCGATCCTGCCGGGCGACACCGTGATCTTCAGTTCCCACCCAATCCCGGGAAATGAAAAAGCCGTTTCGAACGTCATCAACGAACTGTCTGCACAGGGTGCCAACGTCGTATTCCAGGACGTTCACGTATCCGGACATGCCTGCCAGGAGGAAATCAAGCTGATCTACTCCCTGGTAAAACCGAAATACGCCATTCCGGTACACGGCGAGTACCGCCACTTAAAAGCACACGCAGAAGTAGCACAGAGTCTCGGCATCCCGAAAGAGAACATCTTCCTCATGTATTCCGGTGATGTCATGGAACTCGATGAGGACGGCGCAGCAGTAACTGGCAAAGTCCACACCGGAGCCATCATGGTCGACGGACTCGGCGTTGGTGATGTAGGAAATATCGTCCTGCGTGACCGCCAGCATCTGTCCGAGGACGGAATCATGGTCGTTGTACTGACTCTCGAAAAGAGAACAAACCAGCTTCTGGCCGGCCCGGACATCGTATCCCGCGGTTTCGTCTATGTACGCGAATCCGAGGATTTGATGGGCGAGGCAAGAGAAGTTGTAGAAGAGGCACTGGATGGCTGCCTTTCCAAAAATATCTCCGACTGGGGCAAGATCAAATCCACGATCAAAGATGCCCTCGGCGATTATGTATGGAAGAAAACAAAGAGAAGACCGATGATCCTTCCGATCATCATGGAGGCATAAATACCATGGACAAAGTAACAGAATGCCTGGACGCGCTCATCGAAGAAATGAGGGAGAGCAGGGCATATCAGAATTACTTGTGGATGGAAGAGAAACTTGAAAAAGACCCGGACTTAAAAAGCCGGGTCGACGACTATCGAATCCGCAACTACCGACTGCAGCAGTCCGAAAACGTAGACCTTTACGATGCGGTAGATTCCCTCGAACGGGATTCCTACGCACTCCGCAAAAGCGAGAAAGCAAACGCCTATCTTGAAGCGGAACTCGAGGTCTGTAAGATGGTACAGAAGGTGCAGGACCGTATTTCAGAGGCAATCCGCATCGGAGTACCGGAAATCTAAAACCGAAAATCAAAAGGAGAGCGCCCATGTCCGAAAAGAAAAGGGATGCCGGATACCGCGCAGCGCTGACAGGTGCGAAAGGAACCGTGCGCCTGCTCATTTACGTCTGCGTAATTCTTGTGATCATTCTGGCAGCGAAAACTTCATATCAGTTTGGACATGACGTGTTTGCTGAGGAGCCAGTCGCATCCAGAGGAAAAGGAAAGGAAGTCACCGTACAGGTGCGTTCCGGCATGGAGGCGAAAGAACTTGGCGAACTCCTGAAAGACAACGGACTGATCGACGAAAGCCTTCTGGTTTTCGAAGTCCAGTACCGCCTGTCCGGCTACTACGGCGGCATCAAGGACGGTTCCTACGTGCTGAACACCGCACAGACCGTCGATGAAATGCTGGAAATTCTGGCGGGCATCAACACCGAAGGACAGCCGTCTGCGGAATAACGCACGTTTGCAAAACAAGAGGAATCTTACATGATAATAGACGAACGAATGGTAACCTACATCAATTCCCTGGACACCGGCCACACCCCGTTTCTGGAAAATCTGGAGCGGACGGCCAAACAGGACCGGGTGCCGATCATTCGCCGTGAAATGCAGAGCTTTTTAAAAGTATTCTTAAAGATGAAACAGCCAAAGAGAATCCTGGAGGTAGGAACTGCCGTAGGATTCTCTGCTGTTTTCATGGCACAGTACGGCGAACCGGATGCAGAGATTACCACAATAGAAAATTACGAAAAACGCATCCCGATCGCACGGGAGAACTTCGAAAAATCCGGCTTCGCCGACCGCATCACGCTGATCCCGGGAGACGCTGCAGAAGTCTTAAAAACCCTGGACGGCCCGTACGATTTTATCTTTATGGACGCCGCTAAGGGACAGTACATCCACTTCCTGCCGGAAGTCCTGCGTGTCCTTGATAAGAACGGCGTACTGATCACCGACAACGTGCTGCAGGACGGCGACGTCATCGAATCCCACTTCGCCGTGGAACGCCGGAACCGCACGATCCACAAACGGATGCGGGAATACTTATTTGAACTGACACACAATGAAGGGCTGCTGACATCGGTCGTGCCGCTGGGAGATGGAATCGCGATCACGATGAAAAGCCATGAGAAGAGAGAGGAAACAACATGAGAAAACCGGAATTACTGGTTCCAGCCAGCAGTCTGGAAGTATTAAAAGTAGCAGTGATCTTCGGCGCAGATGCCGTATATATCGGCGGAGAAGTCTTCGGACTCCGCGCGAAGGCGAAGAACTTTTCGATGGAAGATATGAAAGAAGGCGTGGAGTTTGCGCATGCGCATGGAGTGAAAGTGTATGTCACCGCGAATATTCTGGCACATAACCAGGATCTTGAGGGCGTGCGGGCTTACTTTGCCGAATTGAAAGAGATCGGGCCGGATGCACTGATTATTTCCGATCCGGGAGTCTATCGCATCGCCATGGAAGTGTGCCCGGAGATTGAACGGCATATCAGTACACAGGCGAATAATACGAACTATGGAACGTATCAGTTCTGGTATGAACAGGGGGCGAAGCGCGTCGTGACAGCGCGGGAGCTGTCGCTGGCGGAGATCAAAGAGATTCGGGAGCATATTCCGGAGGAGATGGAGATCGAGACGTTTATTCATGGGGCGATGTGTATTTCGTACTCGGGAAGATGTCTGCTGTCCAATTATTTCACGGGAAGAGATGCGAACCAGGGGGCTTGTACACATCCGTGCCGGTGGAAGTATGCGGTCGTGGAAGAGTCCAGACCGGGGGAGTATCTGCCGGTGTATGAGAATGAGAGAGGGACGTATATCTTTAACTCGAAAGATCTTTGTATGATTGAGCATATCCCGGATTTGCTGGATGCGGGGATTGACAGTTATAAGATTGAAGGAAGAATGAAGACGGCGCTGTATGTGGCGACGGTGGCAAGGACGTATCGGAAGGCGATTGATGATTATCTGGAGAGCCCTAAGAAGTATGAGGAGAATATGGAGTGGTATCGGGATCAGATCTCGAACTGTACGTACAGGCAGTTTACTACGGGATTTTTCTATGGGAAGCCGGATCATGAGAGCCAGATTTATGATAGTAATACGTATGTGAAGGAGTATACGTATCTGGGGATTGTTGGGGAGAAGAATGAAAAAAGCAGATATGCGATTGAGCAGAGGAATAAGTTTTCGGTTGGGGAAGAGATTGAAGTGATGAAACCGGATGGGGAGAATGTCCGCGTTACGGTGAAGGGGATCTGGGATGATGAAGGGAACCAGATGGAGAGTGCGCCGCATCCGAAGCAGAAATTGTGGATTGATCTTGGCGTGGAATTGGATAGGTTTGATATTTTGAGAAGGAAAGAAATGGAATAGGATAGGAAAATAAAAGGGGATTAGGAACGTGTCATTTTCGAAAGGTTGCTAATCCTTTTTTGTGCGAATAGAGATTATGTAAAGTAATGGTAATGATAAAAGAAACAAATAGGAAAAAGTTCGACATTCTGTGAAGAAAGTTGCTTCATAATGTTTACAAACTGGAGCAAATAAGCTAGAATGTACATGATATTATTGGACTAAGGCTAAATGCTGTTTTAATAGGCCGTAAGTCACAAAAATATGTTAAGTATCATTACAAACGGAATGTATATAACTGGCAATGTCTACTCAACAAACCGTATTGACGTAGCAACGTCAAAAAGAACCTCTTTTGCACACTATATGGGGTGTTGGGATTGGTTATATTTCATAGCTACATGAACTGTAAATGCAAGATATTTATACAAAACGCTGAACTTTTGACCCCTGTGGCACAAAATTGGCACATCTTTTTCAGATGTTATGAGGAAATGGCGAAAAACAGGAGAAAACAACAAAAATTCATGAGTTTATCATTAACGTCTGAAACTGCTGTTGAGTACACTATCTGACCCGCTAATGACATCTACATCATAACGGTTTGTTGAGTCATGAAAATTACGGAAAAACAGATGATTTCTACTTCATAAAACAACTGTTGAGTAGAGCATGTATGGTGATGATAAATACATGTTTTGTGCAGTGAGAGTGAATGATTTGTTCATAACGAACAATGAATGGTGAGAGGTGGATTGAATGACATGTACAGTTTTAACAAAACTCATGCGCCGACAGGGTTCGATTCAACAATCCAACACTTAGAAAAAACGTCATTGCAGGGTATACGAGGTTCGACTGTATAAAACAGCACTTCGGTTATAGAGAAATAGAGACGAGTGTACTCAACGGATGTTTTATGAAGTAGAAATTTGATTGCTGGGGTAATTGAATACTACAGCATAAGAAAACACTTAGCCGTGTGAGCAGCATGGGGAAAAAGAAATACCATCCATACGGATGTGTACATAGATATAAAGATACTTTTAAGGGATTGGTTCGAGAAGAGCCGGAGGAGTAAATGAATTATGGATATTAAAAAAGAATACGAGCGATGGCTGGTGAATGCAACTGCGGATGCAGATGTTGCCGCTGAACTGAAAACGATGGATGATACAAAAATTGAGGATGCTTTTTATCGTGATCTTGCTTTTGGCACCGGTGGTCTGCGTGGCGTAATTGGCGCAGGCACCAATCGGATGAACGTCTACACCGTAGCGAAAGCTTCTCAGGGTCTGGCTGATTATCTGAAAAAGAACTTCACAGAGCCGTCTGTGACCATCGGCTATGACAGCCGCATCAAGAGCGATGTGTTTGCAAAGGTGGCAGCGGGCGTGTTCGCAGCCAATTGTGTTAAGGTCAATATCTGACCTGTCCTGATGCCGGTTCCGACCGTGTCTTTTGCGACCCGTTATCTGCACACCTCCGCAGGTGTCATGGTGACGGCTTCTCACAACCCTAGCAAGTATAACGGCTATAAGGTCTACGGTGCGGACGGCTGCCAGATCACCACTGAGGCTGCTGCGGAAATTCTGGCGGAGATCGAAAAACTGGATATCTTTGCAGACGTCAAGACCGGTGATTTTGAAGCAGGCATGGCAAACGGCAGCATCCAGTACATCCCGGATGAGGTCTACACCGCCTTCGTGGAACAGGTCAAGAGCCAGTCGGTTTTGTTTGGTGAAGAGGTTAATAAGGATGTGGCCATCGTGTACAGCCCGCTGAATGGCACCGGTCTGAAGCCTGTGACCCGCACCTTGAAGGAGATGGGCTACAGCAACATCACGGTGGTCAAGGAGCAGGAGCAGCCGGATGGCAACTTCCTGACCTGCCCGTACCCTAACCCTGAGATCAAGGAAGCCATGGCACTGGGCATGGAGTATGCCAAGAAGTGCAATGCCGACCTGCTGCTGGCAACCGACCCCGACTGTGACCGTGTGGGCATCGCTGTCAAGAACAAGGCAGGCGAGTATGAGCTGCTGACCGGCAACCAGACCGGTATGCTGTTGTTGGACTACATTTGCAGCCAGCGTGTAAAGCACGGCAAGATGCCTGCCGACCCGGTTATGGTCAAGACGATCGTCACCATGGATATGGGCGAGCAGATTGCTACTCATTACGGCCTGCGTACCATCAATGTGCTGACCGGCTTCAAGTTTATCGGCGAGCAGATTGGCAAGCTGGAAAAGCATGGCAAGGCAGATAGCTATGTGTTCGGCTTTGAGGAAAGCTATGGCTATCTGACCGGCTCCTACGTCCGCGACAAGGACGGCGTGGATGGTGCCTACATGATTTGCGAGATGTTCAGCTACTATGCCACCAAGGGCATCAGCCTGCTGGACAAGCTGGATGAACTGTACAAGACCTATGGCTACTGCCTGAACACCCTGCACAGCTACGAGTTCGACGGCAGTGCTGGTTTTGCCAAGATGCAGAACATTATGCAGGCGTTCCGGGGAGACATCAAGGAGTTTGGTGGCAAGAAGATCGTGAAGCTGCTGGACTACGCTCCCGGTCTGGATGGTCTGCCCAAGTCCGATGTGCTCAAGTTCCTGCTGGAAGATAACTGCTCCATCGTGGTGCGACCTTCCGGCACAGAACCGAAGCTGAAAACTTACATCTCTGTCAGTGCAGAAAATAAGGAAGCCGCCGAGAAGGTGGAAACAGAGATTTGCAAGAGTGCTGAAGAGTTCTTGAAGTAAAGATAGAGGAGAAAAAATTATGAATTTTATTTTACTTTCTGGTGGTTCAGGTAAGCGTCTCTGGCCTCTTTCTAATGACGTGCGCAGCAAGCAGTTTATCAAGCTGTTCAAGAATAATGATGAGTATGAATCTATGGTGCAGCGTGTCTATCGCCAGATTACTACGGTAGATGCTGATGCAAAGATCACCATTGCAACGAGTAAATCACAGGCAAGTGCTATCAAGAACCAGCTGGGTGAGAAGGCTTCTATTTGTGTAGAGCCTTGCCGCCGCGATACATTCCCTGCCATCGCACTGGCTGCAGCTTATCTTCACGATGAGCTGGGTGTGGCAGAGAATGAAGCAGTTGTTGTCTGCCCGGTTGACCCTTATGTAGATAATACCTATTACGAAGCTGTCAAGACTTTGCAGGAACTGGCAGAGCAGGGCAGTGCAAATCTGACCCTGATGGGCATTGAGCCGACCTATCCCAGCGAGAAGTACGGTTACATTATCCCGGAAAGCGGCGAAAATGTCAGCAAGGTAAAGGAATTCAAGGAAAAGCCGGATGTGGAAACTGCCAAGAAGTATCTGGCACAGAGTGCGCTGTGGAATGCTGGTATCTTTGCATTTAAGTTGGGTTATCTGCTGGATAAAGCACACAGCATGATTGACTTCGAGGATTACCGCGATCTGTTCAATAAATATGATACTCTGACCAAGATCAGCTTTGACTATGCTGTGGTCGAGAAAGAGTCCAGCATTCAGGTCCTGCGTTACAGCGGCGACTGGAAGGATGTCGGTACTTGGAACATGATGGCTGAAGTCATGGCAAATAAGACCAAGGGCAAAGCCATCCTGGATGAAACTTGCGAGAACACCAATGTTGTGAACGAGCTGAATATTCCTATTCTCTGCATGGGATGTAAGGATATGATTGTTGCTGCCAGCGGCGATGGCATCCTGATCGCTGATAAAGAACGTAGCGGTTACATGAAGCCCTATGTAGAAAAAATCGAAACTGAGGCAATGTACGCTGAGAAATCTTGGGGTACTTATACGGTTATTGATGTGCAGCCGGGTTCTATGACAGTCAAAGTTTCCATGAGAGCTGGCGAGCATATGACTTACCATATGCATAATTATCGTGAGGAAGTGTGGACGGTCGTTTCTGGTAAAGGCAAAGCAATCGTGGACGGTATGGAGCAGGTTCTGCGTACTGGCGATGTGATCACCATTGCGGCAGGCTGCAAGCACACTGTTGAGGCTATCACTGCACTGGATATGATTGAAGTTCAGCTCGGTGAAGAGATCAGCGTCACAGATAAGATTAAATTTCCGATGGAATAAAAACAGTGGGAGACAGAGTAATGGAAATCATGAAATTGATTCCGACGGGTAAAGATTATTTGTGGGGTGGTACTCGACTTCGGGAAGAATATGGTAAAAAGATTGATTTAACACCATTAGCAGAGACTTGGGAGTGTTCGGTTCATCCGGACGGCCCAAGTTATGTGTCAAATGGTACATATAAAGGAAAAACACTGGCTGATGTATTGAAAGAACATCCAAAATATCTTGGCACAAAAGTAGAAAATGGTGAATTGCCAGTTCTAGTGAAATTCATCGATGCCAAGAAAGACTTGTCGGTTCAGGTTCATCCTAGTGATGAATATGCGAGAGAGCATGAAGGTGACAACGGTAAAACCGAGATGTGGTATGTCATCGATGCCGATGAAGGAGCCAGCCTGATTTACGGCTTTCAACATGAAGTAACGGAGGAGATTCTCAGGAAAGCAGTTGCAACTGGAACGCTGGATAAACATCTGCAAAAGGTTCCAGTTCACAAAGGCGATACTTATTTTGTTCCGGCGGGTACAGTACACGGCATTGGAAAAGGTATTCTTGTAGCTGAAATACAGGAAAGTTCCAATGTGACTTATCGTGTCTACGATTATGACCGCGTGGATAAGAATGGAAAAAAGCGTGAGCTACATTTTGATAAGGCAGTGCAGGTCATGGACATGAAGGTTGCACCGGATGTGAGCCAGAACCCTAAAATGGTGAAGTACTATTCGGGCTGTTCTCGTGAACTGCTTTGTCGGTGTAAATATTTTGAAACAGAAAGAATACAAGTAACGAAAGGTTTTGCATTCTCTGTTATGGATGCATCTTTTCAGGTATTGATGTGCTTGAGCGGATACGGTGAAGTGCAGACGATGGATGCGGAACAGAAGCCGATGCGGTTCAGCAAAGGTGAGACGCTGTTTTTACCAGCTGGTTTGGGTAGATGTCTGGTTGTTGGTGATGCAGAGTTGATTAAAGTTCGGTGCTGATAATTTGCGGTGAGAGGAATAGAAAATAATGAAGAAAATTTTACATATATCAAAATATTATTATCCCTTTTCAGGCGGCACTGAGCAAATTGCAAGAGATGTAGTTTTGGCACTGAAGGGCGAATACGAGCAAAAAATTATTGCGTTTAATGATGGAAAAGAAGACAAGGTCGATATTGTCGATGAAATTGAAGCGACAAAATGTGGCTGCTTTACAAAGATTGCAGCACAGTCGTTATCTACTTCATATGGGAAACACTTACATGAACTGATGAAAGAATTTGACCCGGATATTATAGTTTTCCATTATCCAAACCCATTCGTTGCAGCTTTATTGCTGAGGGAACTTAAGAACACGAAAGCCAAACTTGTGGTGTATTGGCATCTCGATATTGTTCGGCAGAAATACTTGAAGTTGTTGTTTGCTCCACAAAACAGAAGTTTACTTACTCGCGCAGATAAAGTTATAGCGACATCTCCAAATTATATAGAGGGGAGTAAATGGCTTCAGTCTGTAAAAGATAAGTGTGTTGTCGTGCCGAACTGCATTAATGTGGAACGAATGACGATCACACCAGATATAGAAAAACGTGCAGCAGAAATTCGGGAAAAAAATAAAAATAAGACAATATGTGTTGCAGTTGGACGGCACACTGAATATAAAGGTTTCACTTACTTGGTGCAAGCCAGTAGGCTTTTGGATGATAAATTCCGAATCTTTATCACTGGAAAAGGCGAATTAACAGAAAAACTTCATGAAGAAGCGAAAGGTGACACCAAAATTACTTTTACAGGTCGCATTGATGATGTGGAGTTAAAAGCGTTAATTTTAGCGTCAGATATATTCTGTTTTCCTTCTATTACAAAGAATGAAGCGTTTGGCTTGGCACTGGCAGAGGGAATGTACTACAAAAAACCGGCAGTTACATTTACCATTCCGGGCTCTGGCGTCAATTACGTTAATTTGAATAGAGTAACAGGAATTGAAGTTGAAAATCGTAATGTAGAAAAGTATGCAGATGCTATGAGGACACTTGCTCAAAATAAAGAACTAAGCTTGAAATATGGTAAGGCAGGAAAAGAGCGAGTTGAAAACAATTTTTTGTCAACACAGTTTTGTAGCAATATTAAGAAGCTGTTTGCAACTTGTTAAATGCAGGAGAATGATATGACGGTATTTTGGAAAATAGCGCATTCCCTTTATAAAGGGGGGGGTACTGACTCCGCTTGCGCGTATGTTCGAATTTTTAAATTATTGGATATGCGCAAACGCTGTTTCAGCTAAAGCTGAGATTGGATCCGGTACAAAGTTTTGGCATAGAGGACTTGGCTGCACAGTTCATTATAAGGTGAAGATTGGTGAAAGTTGCAAGATTCTCCCTAATGTGATGATTGGTGCGAAGTTTAAAAATGGATTGCCTGATGAGGATGTTCCGATAATTGGAAACAATGTGTTTATTGGAACAGGGGCGGTGATAGTTGGAAAAATAAAAGTAGGAAACAATGTAATTATTGCTGCAAATTCTGTTGTAACAAAGGATGTGCCAGATGATTGTTATGCACTGGGGACTCCAGCAGAAATAAAGAAGATAAGGAATATATAGCAATGAAAGTAATAATCAATGGACGTTTTTTGATTCATAGAGTTACTGGTGTAGAGCGATACGCAAGAGAAATATTATCAGAATTGGATAAGATAATTGAGCCAGATAGTATTGAAATGGCTGTTCCACCAGAGGTTGAAGACATCCCAACTTATAAAAATATCAAGGTAGTAAAAGTAGGAAAGCTACACAACAGATTATGGGAGCATTTCTCTTTTCCATGGTATGTTCATAAAAATAAAGGCGTTTCATTGAATTTATGTAATGTTGCACCACTTCCGTCACCGGGGATTGTATGCATTCATGATGTCAAAGTAAAAGCAACCCCGCAGTATTTTTCAAAAAAATTTTTGATGTGGTATGATTTGCTGCTTGGCAATGCAACAAAAAGGGCTAGGAAAATTATCACGGTATCAGAGTTTTCTAAGTCTGAAATTGTGAAGTATTTCAAAGTAAACCCAGATAAAATTACAGTGATTCCTAATGCATGGCAGCATTATGAAAAAACTGGATATGATGACGACGCACTTAACAAGTATGGTCTAGAAAAAGACAACTACTATTTTTCTATGTGCAGTTTAGAGCCTAATAAAAATTTTAGATGGATTGCGGAAGAAGCAAAAAGAAATCCGAATTGTGTATTTGCAGTTGCAGGATCAATTAATAAAAAAGTATTTGCAGATGGTATGGGGTTTGAATGTCCTGACAATATGAAGTTGCTCGGCTATGTTTCTGATGAAGAAGCAAAAACAATGATGAGGGATTGTAAAGCTTTTTTGTTTCCAACATTTTATGAAGGATTTGGAATCCCTCCACTTGAAGCGATGAGTGCGGGGGCAAAAAATATCTATGTGTCGGACACCGCTGTGATGCATGAAATATTTGAGGATAGCGTGCAGTATATCAATCCAACTAAATATAATTTTGTATTGAAAAAAGATAAAATTATAAATAGTGAGGATATACTAGCAAAATATAGTTGGAAAAAGTCGGCAATATTGCTAAAAAGAATGATAGAATTGGACAGATGGTGAAGGAAATATGAGAATAGGAATTGATGCAACTGTTTTTAAAGGAAGTACATACACGGGAGTATCTAGATGTGCTTATGAAGTAATAAGAAACTGGATAAAAAGATATCCTGAGCATGAGTATTTTTTGTTTAGTGGAACAACAATTTTGCCAGAACTTATTTTGCCGGATAATTGGCATAGAGTTGTAAAACCATGCGTAGTTAGAGGGGCACAGGCATGGAACATTATAGAATTGCCCCAACTTATTAAGCAGAATAAAATAGATGCATTTTGGGGACCTAATTTTATATTGCCAAAGAGAATTAGCAATATAAAATACTATGTAACAGTTCATGATTTAGCCCCATTTAAAATTAGAGGAATAGCCGCAACGAGCAATAGCCTAAAGTTAAAACTTTTTGCAAAACAGTCTTGCTTACGAGCCGATAAAGTAATTGCAGTTTCGAAAGCAACGCAAAAAGATGTTATAGATATTTTTAAAATATCTGAAAAAAAAGTAGTTGTTAGTTATAATGGTGGCTTGCCAACGGAATTTACGAAAGATTACTGTGAAAAAAAAGTGAATAAATTAGAAAAAGATAAATTTTTCCTGTTTGTAAGCACTATTGAACCAAGAAAAAATTTAATTACTTTGATTAAGGCATTTGAAAAATATTTAAATAACACAAGTTCTAACTTTAAGCTTGCACTTGTCGGAAAAAAAGGATGGAAATGTAAAAATATCTTTTCAGCTATTGAAAATAGTCCATATAGAGAGCAAATTGTATTGCCTGGATATGTTTCAGATGAAGAAAAGGCTTGGTTGTATCAAAATGCAGCAGGTTTTATTTTTCCTTCATTATACGAGGGGTTTGGAATTCCTATACTAGAAGCAATGGCATATGGTTTAATTACCATTACAGCAAGGAATTCATCGCTATATGAAGTAGGGGGAGATGCTGCATTGTATATGCAAAATGAAAAGGATGTTGATGAGTTAAGTAGGCTTATGGAAAAAGTTGCCTTAATGAAAAATGAGGAAAAAGTGGCATATAGAGAAAAAATGGAAAGACAAATAAAAAAATTTTCATGGGATAAAAATGCTGATGAAATAATGAAATTGATTGCGCAGAACTAAAAGTTGAGGTGACATGATTTGGGAATCTATTGGTTTATATTGATTTACATAATTTTAGGACGTGTGTTCGCAAAACAACATAAAAAATTTTATGTCGTTTCATGTTTTATGTTATTAATACTTGTAGCTGGATTGAGAAATTATTCTGTAGGAATTGATTTGAATAAACATTATGCTAGAAATTTTATCAGCATCGCTAACACGAATTGGAGTGATTTAAATAAATTTACCTATATAGGTGGATATGATATAGGCTTTGTAGTGTTTTGCAAATTTATTTCATATATATCTTCAGATGTACAAAGCTTAATAATGGTTACTGCAATTATAACGTTTGGACTAATTGGAAGATACATATATATATATTCTGATGATCCTGCTTTAGAGACATTTATGTTTTTTTCTTCGATGTTATATTTTATGTATCTTAATATTGTTGCACAGGCACTAGCAATTGCAATGGTTACAGTAGGTTTAGAGAAATTAGCTAAAAAACAATATTTGAGGTATATCTTATGGGTGATTATAGCTTCAACTATACATTCATCAGCAATAGTATGTATAATGTTTATACCGCTTACTATGTTACCAGTAAAGAAAAAATATGTTTTTCGATATACTATACTTGTTATTATAGCGATTTTAGGGTTTGATCAGATTTCAAATTACATGGTTACCAATATATTTACCAATTTTAGTTACTACTTGACTGATTCTTCTTATGCCGATGGGCGTGGAGTAGTTTTGTCTAAATTTAATTTGTTTCAAATTGCATTTACGGTAATGTGTGTGATAATTCCATATGTTTATTTGTATTATGAGGATAAAAGTAAAAAGATTAAATCCTGTCAAGTGAAAAGATGGAAATTACAGAGCAATTTAAAGCTAAAAAAAGAAGTTGTAGAATTCACCTTTTTTAACAATAATTTTTTTATGTATATTACTATTACAGGACTTGTTTGCCGAGTTTTGATTACAAAGATGGTAATTATGGAACGTGTTGGATATTATTTCTATTTTTTGGGATTTTCAGTGTTGTGTAAAGCAACTGAAAATATAGCGGATAAAAAAAGAAAAAAAATAATATTAATAGGCGTTTATATGTTTATGCTTATCTTTTTTTTGCTGTTTGGAAAAAAAGCAGGTAATCAAAGTTATGGTGTAGTTCCATATAAATTTTTATAAGAAATGAAAGGTGGAAAAATGAAAAAGTATATAATTCTGTTTAATACCATTGCCGGTATGGGTGGCGGTCAAATGTATGTACGTAATAAACTTGTATATATGAAATCAAAAGGTTGGGATGTTTATGTTGTTTCATGGTTTAGCGGTGAAATTTTAATACCTGAATTTAAAAGTTATAAAGAACTTGTATTTAAAGAAATGACTTTGCCCCCAATGACTTTAAAAAATAAAGAAGTAAATTATTATATAGAGAAAATAATTTATTTGACTGATATTAAGGAAAATGATGAAGTAATTGTTGAAAGTAGCACTCCTGTTATGGCATATTGGGGAGAAGCAATTGCTCAAAAACTCGGAGCAAAACATATTATTTATTTATTGGATGAAAGGAATGATTTATTAGTTCCAAAAGAATATTTGCCATTCTTCTTTTTTAAACTCGAAAGAGGAGAGTTGGCAGGGATAAATATTAAAGCTATTGATTTGTTGTTTCGTAAGTATAGAGGATATATTGCTGATGAAAGTGTAAAATTGTCGGCTGTTTGCCAGAATGTGGTTGAAGACTATGATAATAAATTAATGTGTATGTATAATCATGAAAGGGTAAATATCTGTGTTATAGGTAGACTTGAAAAAGCATTTGTATTTCCAGCAGCAAAGGCGATTGAAAAGGTTACTGCAGCACATTCTGAAGATAAGTTTTCGATTTGGTTTATTGGTGCTTCTGACAAGAGAAATGTAGAAATAAAATTAGCAAGTTTATTTGAAAATCATAAAAATGTGGAGCTTATTATTACTGGATATTTGTTTCCAATTCCTAGAAAACTGTTGAAAGGAATGGATTATTGCATATCTTCAGCTGGGAGTGCAGGGATTGCATATCGAGAGGGAATAATTACAATTTCGGTTGATGCTAATGATTCGCAAGCGATAGGTGTGTTGGGATATACAACTCAAAATAGTTTGTATCGGGAAGAAGAACCCAAACAGAGTATTGAAGAAATATTAAATAAGGTAATGTATGAAAATGAATTGGACAAATATACGTTTACACCATCAAACTATAAACCTGATATAAATTCGTTGAAACAACATATGGACTTTTTGGAAAAGTCAGAAAAAACAAAAGAGTATTTTGATGTCAGTAGGTTATATTCAAGAAAAGATAGCATTAAAAAAAATATAATAGGAATTTTAGGTATTAAAAATTACTTTATATTAAAAATGATTATTAAAAATAGGGAAAAAAAATAATATGAGTAAGGAAACAAAGAATGCAGTACTTTCAAATTTTGTATGGCGCTTTGCAGAACGATGTGGCGCGCAGTTAGTGACATTTATAGTTTCTGTCGTTTTAGCGCGTATTCTTGCGCCAGAAGATTATGGTCAGATTGCTCTTATTACTGTCTTTACGACTGTTATGCAGGTGTTTGTGGACAGTGGGTTAGGTACCGCCTTGATTCAAAAAAAGGATGCGGATGATTTGGATTTCTCATCGGTATTCTATTTCAATTTCGCAGTTTGTCTCGTCCTTTATGCAGCAATGTTTGTGGCGGCACCACTTATAGCGAGATTCTATAACGATAGCTCTCTTACACCGATTATTCGTGTGATTAGTTTAACTGTTGTAATTTCAGGTGTTAAGGGAATTCAGCAGTCATATGTGTCTCGAAATATGCTGTTTAAAAAGTTCTTTTACTCGACACTGGGAGGAACAATTTTTTCGGCATTTCTTGGCATAGCTTTAGCATATGCCGGTTTCGGAGTTTGGGCAATTGTGGCGCAGCAATTATCTAATACGACTATTGATACTTTAATTTTATGGCTGACTGTCAAATGGCGCCCCCAAAAAATGTTTTCGTGGAGCAGACTAAAAGGCTTACTTTCTTTTGGTTGGAAGATGCTGGCTTCTTCTCTGTTGGACACAGTTTACGATAATATCCGCAGCTTAATCATTGGAAAAATGTATTCATCCTCGGATTTGGCATTTTACGATCAAGGTAAAAAGTTCCCCAATGTTATTGTGACTAATATCAATACATCTATTGACAGTGTACTTTTACCCACAATGGCAAGTGCGCAAGATGATTCAACACGTGTTAAAGCGATGACACGTCGTGCTATTAAGACAAGTACATATATCATGGCGCCTCTCATGATGGGACTTGCCTTTTGCGCTGAACCAATTGTAAGGCTTGTATTAACAGATAAGTGGTTGCCGTGTGTTCCGTTTTTACGGATATTTTGCATTACATATATGTTTTATCCAATTCATACAGCAAACTTGAATGCAATTAAGGCAATGGGGCGCAGCGACCTGTTTTTGAAGTTGGAAATCGCCAAGAAAATTGTTGGAATGTTATTCTTGGTGTCCACGATGTGGTTTGGCGTTATGGCTATGGCGTATAGTTTACTGCTTAGCAGTGTTTTAAGCCAAATAATAAACTCTTGGCCAAATAGAAGATTGCTGAATTATGGTTATTTGGAGCAGTTGAAAGATATTCTGCCGGGCATTGTATTGGCAGTGTTTATGGGATTTTGTGTGAACTTGGTTAGTCTCATCAACTTATCGAATATTGTTACATTGCTGATTCAGATTCCATTGGGGGCAACAATTTATATTGTTTCTTCGGCACTGCTGCATTTGGAATCTTTTAAATACTTGATGGATATGATTCGGCCAATGGTAAGAAAGATCATTAGAAAGTAAAGGTGATGTGAAATGAAAAAGATACTTCTGTTAGGCGGATCAGCACAACAGGTTGTTGCGATAAAAACTGCGAAACGTTTAGGATACTTCACTGTCTTATGCGATTTCCTTACAGATAATCCTGGCCAATACGAAGCGGATAAGTTTTATCTGGTGAGTACGACTGACAAAGATGCTGTTCTGGAGGTTGCTCAAAAGGAGCATGTTGATGGTGTGTTAGCTTATGCCTCTGATCCGGCTGCGCCTACAGCAGCCTATATTGCAGAAAAACTTGGTCTGCCAGGAAATCCTTGTCAGTCAGTTGAAATCCTGTGCAATAAGGATCGTTTCCGTAAATTTTTGCTGGAAAACGGCTTTTCTGCACCAAAAGCAAATGGATACGCTTCCGTGGAAGATGCACTAAACGACAAAGCACATTATGAATATCCGATTATTATTAAGCCAGTAGATTCTTCTGGAAGTAAAGGCGCAACGGTGTTGCACTCAGAAGAGGGATTAACAGATGCATTGGAGTTTGCTTTTTCGTTCTCACGGTGTCATCGAGTTATTGTGGAACATTTTATCGAGAAAAAACATCCCTATCTGATTGGCGGAGATATCTTTATAGAGAACGGCAAGATCGTTCTATGGGGGCTACTGAACTGCCATAGAGACAACAGCGTCAACTCGTTGGTTCCGGTGGGCAAAAGCTATCCGCTGCAACTGGAAACAGAGGATGTCCAACGAGTTAAAGAAACCTTGGCTTCGATGGTGGAAAAGCTCGGAATCCGTAATGGCTCCATGAATGTTGAACTTGTCGTGGATAAAAGCAACCGAGTTTGGCCGATTGATGTTGGTCCTCGTAGCGGTGGAAATATGATCCCGGACTTGCTGGGAGATATGTTTGGTGTGGATATTGCAGAAATGTCTGTGGAAGCGGCTATGGGAACAGCAATCAAGGGCAACATCCAAGAGCCAAATGGGTTTTATGCTACACATAATTTACACAGCAATAAAAATGGAACCTATAAGGATATTGTGTTCTCGCCCGACATTGAGCCATACATTTATCGGAAATGTTTGTATAAAAAGGCGGGCGATGCAGTGGAGTATTTTGATAATGCGGCAAAATGCTTGGGAATTGTATTCTTCAAGTTTCCCGATGAAAATGTAATGAGAAACATACTGGAACACATCAATGATTTGATTACGATTGAACTTCAGTGAGGAAAAGCAAGATGAAAGAATATGGGGGTTACATAGAATTTGAAAATTATCATGGCAGTATGCTGCACGATGGAACCATTTCCTTAAATTGCGGCAGAAATGCATTGGCCTATCTTTGCGAGGCGAAGAAAATTAAAAAGTTGTATCTTCCGTATTTTCTTTGTTCCTCTGTGACGAATCTTTGCGACAAAATTGGTGTTGAATATGATTACTATCATATCAACGAAAATTTTGAACCGATTTTTAATCAGACACTTGGTGAAGATCAGTGGCTTTACATCGTAAATTTTTATGGACAGCTAAATAATGACTATCTGACTGTGTGGAAACAGGAATATGGTAGGGTCATCGTTGATAACGCACAAAGTTATTTTCAAATGCCTGTAAAAGACATGGACACGCTTTATACCTGCCGGAAATATTTCGGCGTTTCGGATGGAGCATTTCTCTATACAGATAAGGAGCTAAACCGAGAAATTCCACTGGATGAATCTTTTGAGCGAATGCACTTTCTCCTTGGTCGCTATGAGCGCAGTGCTAATGAGTTTTATAACGAATATGTTGCGAACAATAAACTGTTTGCAACAGAACCTATAAAACAGATGTCCTACCTGACAAGAAATATCCTGCACGGAATTGATTATAAGAGTGTGGCAAAAAGACGTCAGGAAAATTTTGAGTTTTTAAATACAGAACTCAGGAGCATAAATGAATTGAAGATGAAAAGTGTTTATGGTGCATTCATGTACCCGCTTCTTGTCCAAAACGGTGCTGCCGTGCGAAAAAAATTGCAGAAAGAAAAAATCTATATACCGACTCTGTGGCCCAATGTGCTAGAAGAGTGTCCTGATGATAGTTTGGAATATCATTATGCGGCAGATATTTTGCCGATTCCAGTGGATCAACGGTACGGAATAGAGGATATGAATTATTTGGTGGAGGTGATAAGAAATGAAACTGACAGGTAAGAAATTGCTCATCTTAGGTGCTACTGCAGGAGAAATTTCGCTTGTAAAGCGTGCACAAGAATATGGAATTTACGTTATTGTCACAGATAATCATACGGATTATACATTAGCACCTGCGAAAAATGTTGCCGATGAAGCGTGGGATGTTAGCTGGTCTGACATAGATACCTTGGAAAAGTTATCTCGCAAAAGTGGGGTAGACGGTGTATTAGCAGGGTATAGCGAATTCCGTGTTGAAAATATGATAAAGCTTTGTAAACGGCTGAACTTACCGTGCTATATAAATAATGAACAATTGGAGATCACGCGCGACAAGATTAAGTTTAAAGACTGTTGCAGAAAGTACGGTGTTCCAGTTGTAAAAGAATATGCTTCTATTGATGAAGTTGATGAATATCCTGTAATTGTTAAACCTACAGACCGAGCAGGATCGATTGGAATAAGTATTGCATATAATTTTGAAGAACTCGAAAAAGCATATCAATATGCATACGATCTTTCTATAGAAAAGCGGGTCATTATTGAAAAGTATATTCAAGATGCGGATAAGGTCGACTTTTATTATTTGGCAGAAAATGGAAATCTCACTTTGCTAACTTCTTGCGACACGGTTAATGCACAAAATAATGATGGTGCTAGGGTGGTGCAAACAGCATGGTTGTATCCGGAAAAATATCAATCCTCTTATGATGCAAAAGTGGAAGATAGTATTGAGGCCATGATTCGGGGAATGAAAATCGAATATGGATGCATTTTCTTTTCTGGATTCATAGATAAAAATCAAAATTTTGTGTTTTTTGAGTGCGGTTACCGTTTGGAGGGAGCACATCAGTATTACTACACACAAAAGCGAGGACCTGTTAATTTTCTAGATACATTTATTTTCCACGCATTATGTGGAAATACAAATGATGTTCCACATATAAGTATTAATGAAAACATGAAGTGCGTAACGGTAAATGTTTTTGCGAAGGAAGGTACGATTGCAAAAATTCGAGGTATTGAAGAAATTGCTAAAATGCCTGATTGTACCTTAGCATTACTTCATGGAAGAGTAGGAGAACAGTGTAAGGCTGATAAAGCAATATTGGACAAGATATGTGTATTTGCTTTCAGTAGTGAATCTGTTGAACAATTAAAACGCGATGTGGATGAAGCTTATAACAAGTTGCAGATAATAGATGATCAGGGAAATGATATGATCTACGACAAACTTGATACAAATGAAATCCTTAAATGGGGGGGGACGGCATCCTGAAGTAGAAGTTCGTAAGCTGCTCTCTGATGATGTTATATCACTAGATGACATTCAAAAATTGATTTCCAAAGCACATAGTGACAACATTAAAAATGGACTTTTCTATGCAACGGCATCCCAAACAATAGAAAAATTGAGACAAAAAATAGGCGATGGTGTTTGCTTTATTGCAGAAGAAAACGGAAAGCTAATCGGAACGGCAACAGTTTGTTCTAAGAAAATTAATTATTGGTACTATAGTGGCACGGTTTCCTTGATTAAGCTGGTGGCAGTTGATCCGGACAGTAAGCATTCAAAAATTGGGACAAGGCTTATCGAAGCATGTATTCGTCAAGCGGTCGAGAACGAAGTTCAAGTAGTTGTTACTGATAGCGCAGAGGAAAATATCATATTTAAAAAGCTTGCTAAGCGATGTGGATTTAAAGTGATTGATTATTGCAAATATAAAGCGAATAATTTCATTTCTACAGTATACGCATTATTCATTGATAGAAAATTATCACCGTCTGATGTGGAAATAGAAAAACATTTAGCTTGGAAACATAAGCACATAATCGAAAAAGAGTAATATGAAGAAGGGAAAATAATATGGATAAGAAAATCTTAGTTACCCGTTCATCTATGCCGAATTTAGACGAATATGTAGAAGAAATTCGTCCCATTTGGGAAAGCCACTGGCTGACCAACATGGGCGTAAAGCACAAAGAATTGCAGGCGGAACTGGAAAAATATCTGGGAGTTCCCCATGTGGCACTTTATACAAACGGCCATCTGGCACTGGAAAATGCCATTGCAGCATTGAATCTGCCGGAAGGAGGCGAAGTGATTACCACACCATTTACTTTTGCATCTACTACGCATGCGATTGTTAGAAATGGCTTAGTTCCGGTTTTCTGTGATGTTAATGAGAAAGATTATACCATTGATGTCACGAAGATTGAAAGTCTTATTACGGATCGCACGGTTGCTATCGTACCTGTACATGTTTATGGAAACCTCTGTGATGTAGAGGAAATTGACAGGATTGCAAAGAAGTATGGATTGAAAGTCATCTACGATGCTGCACACGCTTTTGCCGTAAAGTACAAGAGTGTGTCTTCGGCCTGCTTTGGCGATGCTTCGATGTTCAGCTTCCATGCTACCAAAGTGTTCAACACCATTGAAGGTGGAGCTGTTTGCTTTAAAAATGACAGCTGGGTTCAGTTGCTGAATGATCAGAAGAATTTTGGCATTCATGGTCCTGAATCTGTATGCTTTGTTGGTGGTAATGCCAAGATGAATGAGTTCCAGGCAGCAATGGGCATCTGTAACCTGCGTCATCTGGATGATGAAATTGCAAAGAGAAAGAGCGTTGTAGAGCGTTATCGTGAACGTCTGTCTGGCGTGGAAGGTATTAAGCTCAGTGCAGTTCAGGAAAATGTGGAAAGCAACTATGCTTACTTCCCGGTTGTGTTCGATGGATATAAGTATACTCGCAATGAAGTTTATGAAATGCTGTCTGAGCAGGGTATTACGGCCAGAAAGTATTTTTACCCGCTGACTAACAGCTTTGAATGCTATCGAAATTATCCGACTGCTGGAACGGAGAAAACTCCGGTTGCACAGCATCTGGCATTGCGTGTGCTGACACTGCCACTATATGCAGATTTGGCATTGGAAGATGTTGACCGCATCTGTGATATTATTCTTGGTTAAGAGAATCAGAATATAGTTCTCAATACTAATACATAGAATGATTTTTTCAGGGCTGATTTATTTTCAGACTTGTGATATAATGGGAGCGGTAGCTCCCTACGCTGCTCTGATAATCACACACCTCTCCGTGGTGGGCAGCAGGCAACGGTCTTATGGCCGGCGAAGATGTGAAAGACTTTTATGTTGAATTGAAAGAAGATGAGCATATGTTATCACCAGAGTTAAAAAAGCTTTTAAATGATCTCCAGGAAGGAGAACCAAATATAAAAATTAATCGAGAAAAAATCCAAGCTGAACTTGAGGCTCTCGATAATATACCCGTATTTTTAAGACACAGCCTTTCAATGTCAACGAGGGTGTGCCCTACTTGTGGGAGGGAGCTATGATGGATTATAGAGAATTAAGAAAATTAAAAGCTCAGCTAATAGAAAAAGAAAATAAAACAGAGGACGAACTTCATTTATTGATGGAACTTCAGTCGTTAAGCAAAATAATTGATACAATTGGATTTTCCTTACAAATGTCTGGAAATGTGTGTAAAACCTGTGGGAGACCGTTATAATGGAAGGACACTTTCTTGTATGTGAAAATGCAGAAGAGGAATTTGATATCAGTTTCCAAGTTAATTCAACTATGGATAGTGTTATTCCAAAAGATCAACAAGAGCTGTATGTAAAAGCAGAATCTGCATGCAATATCATTAAAGCATTAGAAAACACGGATAAACAAACTAAGAAAAAGTATTTTGATAAGCTACTTTCCTTGTCTCAGGTCGGACTTGTGGCAAATCCGGCACAGACAGAAACAGCAGAATTTGCATTAATGAAGTTGAAAGATGAAATAGTTCTTGTAGAAGGAAAGCGTATCAAGAATCACTATATGAAAAATTTAGGTATAGATGCCTTAATTATTGGAGCAATAGCAAGTGTAGTGCTAGGAATATGTTTCTATTTTACGAGATGGATAGGATGTATTTCAGTATTATGTATTATAATTGGTGCCTTAATGGGGACATGGGTTTCATTTGGTGCAAGAAAATTTGAGATAGAATTTGAAGATCTTGCTTCATTAGAAAAAGACAAAATGACGCCAGTTATCCGTCTGATTTATATTGCCGTTGCTTCGTTGATTTTTGCACTATTAATGAGTGTTGGTCTTATAGATGTAAAAATTGGAAATGTAGATATTTCCAAGGCTTTTACAGATATGAAGCCTGCGCTTGTAATCGGCATTTTATGCGGTTTGGTTGAGAGTAAGATTGGAATACAGGTTTACAATAAGGCAGTTTCCCTTTTGATAGATAATAGTGAGGAATAACCGTATATTTCCCTCACCATAACGCAGTGCTATACTTAAACCACTAAAAAAGGAAAGAGGTTATCACGATGCCCAGAACGAAAGGCAGCAAAAATCGTCCCCAAACTAATAACAACTCAGTCTCCAAGACTGACTACGCATCCCAAATAACGGAAAAGCAAGAACAAATCACAACCCTCAACAGTGAAATTGCTTCCATCCAGAAAGCGATTGAAGAGCAGAAGAACACTCTGAAAGAGAAGAAAGCTGGGTTGAAGAAGGCCCAGAAAGAATTAAGTAAAATGGAAGCCAAGAAAGCGGCAGCTGATCAGAAGGCCGCTGAAGAAGCAAAAAAAACGGAAGCCGAGAGTGTGGTTAAGAAGCTGCTGGCTAGTGGGATGAGTGCAGAAGAGATTCTGGAAAAGCTGAAATAAAAATATTGCCGTGTGTGAAACACAGGTTCCAACCGGAGCTGAGGCGCACACGGTATATTTTGAGGGCCGTCATATAGTTTGTGATGTAAATAAAAGAAAGATGAAATGAGAATAAAAGAACAGGAGTGTGTAACGTAAGCGCAAAATATTGCTACGTTACTCATGAATTACGCTTGCACCAAAATGATAGATGCAAGCGTTTTACTCTATTTTAGTTTTGACAGTTCGTTTTCGCAGTCTCGCTCCATGGGGCAAGCTGTTCCAACTGTTCATCTGACATTTTATCGTCTGGCCGCTGTGATAAGAGATATGTCAGATATTTATAGGTATTCAGATCATTCGCTTTTGCCATCTCGACCATTGTATACACAATAGCACTGGAGGCAGCTCCTTTCGGACTGGCACTGAACAGCCAGTTCTTCCGGCCGACAGTGAATGGCCTGATTGCATTCTCGCTAAGATTATTGGACAAACTGCAATGACCGTCTTCCAGATAAGTCATCAGGGTGTCTTTCCGATTTTGGGCATAGTTTACCGCTTTCGCCAAACGGGTTCCTTTGTTTGGGCGCTGTTGATCCAGCCAATTCCAGAATGCCTCCAGTATTGGCTTCTCCTTTTCAAGACGAAATTGTTTTCTCTGCTCCGCAGTGTGATTTTTTGCTTTTGAGTACCGCTCACAATCAAACAGCTTGGAACAGAACTGTACTCCCTGCACTGCCGGAAGGCTGTAATCATACTCTTTCCCTTTCGGTATGGCATCTGTGAAGTAACGTCTCACATGTGCCCAGCAAGAGCAGCGTTTGATATCCGGCAGATTATTATAACCCTGGTATCCATCCGTCTCCAGATATCCGCTGAACCCCTGTAGGAAAGATGCTGCATGGAACTTTGCCCTTGTCTCTGTGTAATGGTAGAGCAGGATCGGCGGAAGTCCATCTTCTCCACTGCGGAAGAGCCACATCCAGGAATCCGTTTCAGGATTACGCTCCGGCTCATTCAGTACCTGAACCCGGGTTTCATCTGCCATCAGATATTTACGCATCCGTAACTGACGGTGAAAATAATTATAAACATGACGGAGATAATTCTCGGCACAGTAAATGATCCAGTTAGCAAGCGTAGCCCGGCTTAATGGGACACCCAGTTGCTTCCAGTCCTCTTCCTGCCTGTTTAACGGCAGACCATTCTGGTACTTCTGGTGCATTGCCCATCCGACAACGGATTCCGATGCATAACTTTCCGGGATCAATGGTTCCTGAACAGGGGCTTTGACAAATGTCTGATCATCCGGATGTTCCTCTGATATGGCACACTCCGGGCATTTATAGGTTTCACGATAGATATTTACTACTTTTCCCTTGGCAGGGGTAAAACGAAATTCATGGCGGACGAATTCTTTCCCAATACATTCCATCTGCGTTCCGCAGGTTGGACAGTTTCGCTCCTCTTCCGGAAGAGAAATGATCTCGTCGCAGGAAGGAACATTTTTAAAGAGATCAGCATGTGTCCGTCTTGCTTTTCTCTTATGTTCCGGAACAGTGATGTCATCAGGAAGTTCCTGTTCCCATGTCGGATCTGCTTCCTGCTCGGCTTCATCAAAAAGATTCAACTGGCCAGCGATATCTTTCCATTTTTCACTGGAAGTACCAAAAAGTTTCTTCGTGAGATATTCAATCTGCTGACGAAGGTTTTCTTTTTCCAGCCGGTCTGCTTCCAATGTTTTTTGTAAAGACTGGATCAGTTCTGTCTGTGTGGAAATCGTCTTATTCAGTTGGTTGATCATGTCCTTGTACGCAAGGATTTTTGAATCTTTTGAATTGCCAGCCATATGTTTTCTGCTCCTTTTTCACTGCTCTTATTATACCATAAAAAGCAATGAAAAAGAAACAGAAACCCCAGCATTTACAAGGGATTTCAGACATGATACAGGGTGAGAAGCCCCTCCGTTTACGCGATCATTCCGTAGGTTTGAATGCCTTGGGTTGTTCGATTTCAAGCCCGGACATGAGCCAGTCGAATTGCTGCCAGGTCAATTGTTTTACTTCCAGCTGATTTCTGGGCCAGCGAAACCTGCCCTGAACTTCCATACGTTTATACAGCAGCACAAATCCGTCAGATTCCCAGAGCAAAGCTTTGATCCTGTCACAACGTTTTCCACAGAAAAGATACAGGGCACTTCGCCTTGGATCCATATGGAGTTGATCCTCTACAATAGCACACAGCCCGTCAATGGATTTCCGCATATCCGTTCTGCCTGTTACGATATAGATTTCATCGGCGGCTGTGATATCCCCTAACATTCCAGCTCCTTCACAATTCGAAGCGTTTGAGCCAGAAGCTGAGGATCTGTTCCATTTGGTATTGTTAGATGAAAGCTGCCTACAGACAGCTTCATTGACTCTGCTACAGAAAAGTTATTCCTTTCCGTAGCTGCCGGAATTACATTTAATGGCTGTTCATAAGGAATCGGGTCAGTATCATGAAACTCCACTCTGACAACTTCCTGGCCTTCTGGTGCGCGATAGGTGCGTCCAGTTGACGCCGGCAAATCCACACAACCTTTCTGACGCAGTCTTTTTACCCAGTTGTAAAAAGTTCCTGGCTTGATATCATGTTCCACACACCATTGATGATCTGTCAATCCACTTTGACGGCATTCCATGATGAGACGGTATTGTTCTTCGGCAGGTATTCTTTTGCTTCTCATGAGCACACCTCCATAACTTTAATAGAGTAAAATGCTCGCATCTATCATTTCTAGCAAGAAAAGATGAAGTAAAATGCTTGCATTCTCTATTGATTATTATGGGATATTTTTTGGGGCAACACAATCCGTCGAATTATTTTGCACTTACCGAAGTTTGGCATCTTTCCATATCTTTATGATGCCTTTCTCTCCAAGCTTTACTATTTCCTCAGGAGTTGATGCTTCTTTTAATACCAGCAGTCCTCCTTTGGCATCTATGTGTGTATAAATTCCCTTATATTCTGGGAAATACACTGCAATCC